>Ga0206130_10002718_pt1 | contig 24189 bp, 26 predicted proteins | sample Helgoland_Spring_9_FD_148637 | JGI IMG/M metagenome (GOLD analysis project Ga0206130, IMG submission 148637) | Pelagic subsurface seawater microbial communities from Kabeltonne, Helgoland, North Sea - Helgoland_Spring_Bloom_20160512_1 | ecosystem: Environmental > Aquatic > Marine > Epipelagic ... | reverse complement strand
ACTTATGTTAAATGGAACCGTTGATGAATTTACGAAATGGATTAAAGGGTATAACGATCTGAATTCAAATAATGGCAACTTGCCATTTCTATACAGTGCAGACGCTGAACCAAGTTTAGTTAATCGAAAAATTATGGGTTCCACTCCAGTAAAAAAAGCAAATGAAATCGAATCAATTGAAGAAGTTGAATCTGTAACTCAAAAAATAAGCACGGACTTAAATCAAATTGGAATAAACTATAATTTCTCTCCCGTCGTGGATATGTCTCCAAACTCAACTGTTGGGTACAGAAGCTTTGGGAAAAACCCTGAGAATATTATCCCATGGTCTAACCAATTTATTCAAACGACACAGAAAAACAATATTATTGCAACCGCTAAACATTTTCCCGGTCATGGATTGGTTTCTGGAGACACCCATAAATCCTTACAAGTCATTAATGGTGACCTACAAGAAATTAAAAATTATCCACCATTGATTCAAAACGGGGTGCTATCTGTAATGGTTGCCCATATTGCTATTGAAAATAATCTTGCTTTTTCGACAAATGGACTGCCTGCTACCTGCTCACCAAAAATAGTACGAGATTTACTGAGAGATAGTTTAAATTTTCAAGGACTCATCGTTACTGACGCAATGAACATGGGCGGTGTTAGAAATGTACCGAATAATACTATCAAGGCAATTGCCGCCGGATGTGATATTCTATTAATGCCGGCTGATGCAAGACTTGCTCATAAAGAGCTATTGGATGCTTACATTAAAAATTTAGATGGAATTCAAACAACCATAGACTCATCCGTGAAGCGTATTATTCGGATGAAAATATGTCTAAGTTTATTGTAAGTACAAATCAATAAGACCTTCAGGTGCTCGAACGAGCATCTCTTTCTTTTTTTCGTCGATTCCCAACAGTAAACCTTCAAATAATGGAAGTAAAATTTCATTTCCATTCTTTTCTAAGACAAAAAGAGGATTACTTTTTTGTTCAATAACTTCCACGAGTTTACCTACAACCCCTTTAACCTCGTCAATGACTGTATAACCTATAAGCTCATGTCCTAAAAATCTAGTTTCATCAACTTCCTTAAGTTCATCGGAGGATATATAAACCTTTTTCTTTATAAGTTTCTTTGCCTCAATTTCTGTTTGAATACCCTCAAAATATAAAGCGGCAAATCCTTTGTTTTTATGCTTTAAATTTTGGACAAAAAACGGTGTTAGAATACCGTCTATTTCTATAAAAACAGTCTTTAAGGAAGTGTATTCTTTTGGATTAGAAACATCCATATACAAAGAAACTCCACCTTTATATCCGTGGAGTTTCACAATTTGTCCTATGTATGACTTTTCTTTAAGATGCATAATCTGCTATTCTGCAGCAGCATCCTTTTTGTCATCCTCAGCAGCAGGTGCTTCTTCCGGAGTAGCTTCAGTAGCAGGTGCTTCTTCTGGAGCAGCTTCAGCAGCAGGTGCTTCTTCCGGAGTAGCTTCAGCAGCAGGTGCTTCTTCTGGAGCAGCTTCAGCAGCAGGTGCTTCTTCTGGAGCAACTTCAGCAGCAGGTGCTTCTTCCGGAGTAGCTTCAGCAGCAGGTGCTTCTTCTGGAGCAACTTCAGCAGCAGGCGCTTCTTCTGGAGCAGCTTCAGCAGCAGGTGCTTCTTCTGGAGCAACTTCAGCAGCAGGTGTTTCTTCAACTACCTCTTCCGGCTCTGGCGTATTCTTTGCAATTATCGCAGCCGCTTTTGCCTCTTTTACTTCTGTTTCTTGTTTTAGTCGATCCGCTTTTGATTTCTCAGAACTCTTAGCTAAATCGCTCGCTTTCTTTTCAATCTTGGCATCTTTTTCTGATAACCAAGCAGCAAACTTCTTCTCTACATCAGCCTCAGTTAACGCGCCTTTCAGGACGCCTTTTAACAAATGGTTTTTGTAAAGAACTCCTTTGTACGACAAAATAGCACGAGCTGTGTCTGAAGGCTCTGCACCTTTTTGAAGCCAGCTCAAAGCATTATCAAAATTTAATTCAATAATTGCTGGATTTTTCGTAGGATCATATGTTCCTAACTTTTCAATGAAACGACCATCTCTTTTCGATCTGCTATCTGCAGCTACTATATGAAAAAATGGTTTTCCTTTTTTACCGTGTCTTTGAAGACGAATTCTTGTTGACATAATTGTTACAATTTGGAGTGCAAAACCCCGGTTTATAAATGTTTAAGGGTGCAAAGATACCAACAAAATCGAAACGCACAAACTTTATTTGCGTAACCCTATGAATTTATAACACAAACGGACCAAACCGCAAGTTTTTTTGTTTGGCATAATTTATGATATTTGCAAAAGAAATAAATTAATATGAAAATTATATCATTGCTTTCTTTTTGTTTTCTCTTGACTGTTAATGTAAACGGTCAGATAAGTCAATCACAAACTATTTTAAATAAGCTTTCGGGCTCAATGAAATCATTGAAGACCTTTTATGTTGAATTTAATGCCAATATAAAAAATTCGTCAACTGGTGTAAACGAAAGTGAAAAAGGAAAAGGATGGGTTAAGGGCAATAAATATTTTGCAACATACGGCGAAATAACTTTATTATCTAACGGATTAAAAACATGGACTGTAATCAATGAGGAGAAATCAGTCTATGAATCTGATGCAAGTGATGACGAAGAAAGTATGAATCCCAAAAAACTTATGACTATTTGGGAAAACGGATTCAAAAATAAATATGAAAAAGCAAGCACTTTTAACGGCGAAAATGTACATATCATAAAGTTATACCCAACCAACCCTGACAATGCAGATTATCATACAATTCTTCTTTACGTTTCTTCGAAATCAAGTGAGCTTAAAAAGGCGGTAATGAAAACCAATGATGGAACAACCATGACCTATCACCTCACAAAATTTGTAAGCAATAAAGATATTGCAGACAGCAAATTTGTTTTTAACAAAGCTCAGTATCCAGGATTTGCAGTAATTCGTGACTAACGATTGCTCTTTAACGCTCGATCCATTTCACGTCGGTCATCTTTTAATTTTAGATCTTGCCTTTTATCATGTGTTTTTTTACCTGTGGCACATGAAATCAAAACCTTTAACCATCCTTTGTCGGAAATAAAAAGTTTAACGGGAACGAGCGCATTCCCTTTTGTCTTTAAAAACTTTTCGATTTTTGAAATCTCTTTTGAATTTAATAATAGCTTACGATCTGTTCTGGGCTGATGGTTATTATAGCTCCCATTTTCATATGCAGCTATATACATGTTTCGGATAAAAACCTCTCCATCGGAAAAAACACCATATGCCTCCATAATACTAGCCTTACCGTTACGGATACTTTTTATTTCAGTCCCTTTCAATTGAATTCCAGCCGTAAATTGTTCTAGAAGATGGTATTCGAATTTGGCTTTTTTATTCTGTATGTTTAACGCTTTAACTGACATTTGATTTCAAAGTTACACATACAATCTGAAACGCCTAAAAATAATACATACAGAAGATTGAAAATGATTAATTTTAGACCGTGCAAATTTCTTCAAAAATATTAGAAAATGCTGTTGAACAGTTATCTAGCCTGCCTGGAATCGGTAGGCGAACCGCATTAAGACTTGCACTTAATCTGTTGCAAAGAAACGAGCTCGAAATTCATGATTTTGCGCAAGCAATAATTGATCTAAAACTAAAAGTGTTGCATTGTAATTCATGTGGTAACATTTCAGATCAAAAAACATGTGAAATCTGCCTAAACCCAAATCGAAATGCTAAGATAGTATGTGTTGTTGAAGATATTAGAGATATCATTGCAATAGAAGCAACGGGAGCATTTAAAGGGAAATACCATGTCCTCGGCGGCGTCATATCACCCATGGATGGAATCGGTCCTAACGAATTAAATATAGATCCTCTCGTTAGCAGAGTTAAAAGCAAAGAAATAGAAGAGGTTATTTTCGCGCTAAGTCCAACAATGGAAGGGGACACAACCAATTTTTATTTATTTAAAAAATTAAAAGATTCACCCGTCTTAATTACGACGTTATCTAGAGGAGTTTCCGTTGGAGCAGAATTACATTACGCAGACGAACTCTCTCTCGGGCGATCAATATCACAAAGACAAAAATACGACCAATAATGCAGTTGAAATTAACACACGTAATCACAGCAACCATCTTTTTTTTAACGTCCCAGGTTCAAAGTCAAAAATACATAGCAACTGCAATAATGAAATCCAGTATTCTTGATTACGTTCATGCCGTAGATACCAATATCATTTTGATTGATTTTATGGATATTAAAAAGAATAAAAGAGAAGAAATATTCAATAAAGTATCTGGTCTTATTCTATCAGGAGGAAGAGATGTCCATCCATCAACCTACGGAAGAAAGGATAGTTTAAATGTTTGTGTAACGCACAAAAAAAGAGATGAAGTTGAGTTATTCCTTATGAATAGTGCAATGCGAGACTCCTTACCTATACTAGGTATTTGCAGAGGGCACCAAATCCTCAATGCCATCCTTGGTGGAGACCTCTATCAGGACATACCCACTCAATATGAATCTGATAGTATAATTGTTCATCGAGATCCTGAAGAACAAGAATATGTCTTCCATTCGATTCAATTGGATACATCAAGCGCACTATATAAACTCTATGGAGCTCAGGAATTTGAAGTAAATAGCTTTCACCATCAAGCCGTCAAAGTACAAGGAAGAGGTATGAAAATTGTGGCTCATGCTCCTGATGGATTGAATGAAGCATCAGAGTGGGCGAAAGGCATTGAGGACCGTTGGATAATTGGTGTTCAATGGCACCCTGAAAAGCAGTACCAAATTAGATCTAAACACCTTGGTTTAATGAAAGATTTTATTGGACACCTAAAACCATAATTCGACCTTTTAAAAATCAGCTTGAATTCTTTTTAAGATTGACCAATAGATTAGATTTCGTTAAAATAAAATCTGTATATTGCGAATCGAAATAATCTAGCAAAAAACATAGCTTAATTTGCCTTATGAAAGAAAAATTTGAACTTGAATTCCTACTCAAAACATCCCTAAGAGTATTAGACAATATGATAGGATCCCCGAGTGGTCTATCTGAATGGTTTGCTGACAATGTAACCGTTAGAGATGATATGTATTCGTTTGAATGGGATGGAGCTATTGAAGAAGCACGACTTTTGACCAGGAAAATGAATTCAAAAATGAAATTCAGATGGATTGAAGATGAAGACAATGGAGATGATTTTTATTTCGAAATGAATATAGATATTGATCCTATGACAGGGATTGCCTCATTGAAAATAGTTGATTATGGATACCCTGAAGATATTGAATCCGCCAAAATGTTGTGGGAACAGCAAATCAACGATTTAAAAAGAATTATAGGCGCTTAAAAAAATAAGCCAAAAGAGTTCTGAAACTTAATTCCTAAAAGAACAGCACTTTGTTGCCAAAACTTTATCTTTTTAGTCTGCGTTCGTTTATAGGTCCATTCATTTTGACCTTAGTAATCTCTATTTTTATACTCATCCTTCAATTTTTCTGGGTCTATATCGATGACCTTATGGGAAAAGGGATTGAAATATCTATAATACTAGAGTTGTTGTTTTATGTTTCTGCCAGTCTCATTCCCCTAGCCTTACCCCTTTCGATTTTAATTTCTTCGTTAATGACCTTTGGGAACTTCTCAGAGAACAATGAACTTACAGCGTTGAAATCAAGTGGTTTATCTCTTTATAAAATCATGAGACCATTAACCATATTTGTTGTGTGTCTAGCAATGTTTACTTTCTACTTCTCAAACTACGTTATTCCAGTCGCTAACCTTAAATGGCATGCACTTATATTTGACATTCAGAATACAAAAATTTCAAGCCTTTTAAAGCCCGGTGCATATACTAAAGAAATAGATGGTTATGCAATTAAAGTTGGTTCAGGAACTGATGGAGTCTATCAGAATGTCATCATTCATGACCATACTGACCCTTCAGCAATTAAAACAATAAAAGCAGAAGAAATCAGAATTTATAAATCCACAAATTCTTTATATCTGTTTTTAGAGCTTATTAATGGAAATGTATTTGAAGAGCTTGATATTCAGACCCCAATCTTCTTACCAAATGGAAGTGTTCAAAATAGAACACATATGAAAAGACCATCGCGTCTTTCTACCTTTAAAAAAGCTACCTACAAAATTAATATATCAGGTTTCTCTCTTGAAAGATCTGACAGTGATATTTTTAAAGATAAATATGAAATGTTGAACGTATTTCAAATTAGTGATGCAATGGACTCTTTAAATATTAAAAGAGAAAATATGCAAGCTGCATACAATCAATCTAATAAAAGATCACAAGTTGTTTTCAACATGCGAAATGTTGAAAAAAATGAGGATTCACTTGAGATAAGCAAGCATCTATTATCGGTCAATATTGATGATATTAAACCACACCAACTTAAAGTTATATATCCAAAGATGACTGAAAAGCTCAGAAGAAATAATTCAAATCTCAAGAATCAATACAATTATCTTGAAACCATTCAAAAAGAGGAAACAAATTACTGGATTGAGTTTCATCGTAAATTTGCATTATCCTTTACCTTAATCGTTTTGTTTTTTATCGGTGCCCCTTTAGGCTCAATAATAAAGAAAGGCGGTTTCGGTGCTCCAGTAGTCGTTGCCGCGATAATTTTTATGATTTATTTTTCGATCATTACAACTGGTGAAAATTTGGTTCAATCATATGTTTTGTCGCCCTTTTGGGGAATGTGGATGGCCTGTATCATATTTACACCAATCGCAATCGTTTTAACGAGAGCGGCGGCAAAAGACTCCGTCATCTTTTCAAAAGATAGCTGGTCAAAATATATCAAACAGAAATTCAGAAGAGATGAACATTCTGATTCTTAGTCATAAACCGCCCTATCCAATCGTTGATGGAAGTTGCCATGCAATGGATCGATTTCTTCGAGATCTATTAAAGACAATGCCAAATGTCAATATTGACTATATTTCAATTAATACTCAAAAGCATATTTTTAATGCTGAAAAAACACCTAAGGATTTAGTAGAAATAGTAAATTTTGATACTGTTGCCATATCTACTAAAATAGATCCTTTCAACGCATTGATTCAGCTCATAAGAAATAAGTCCTATCACATTAGTCGCTTTAAAAACGAGAAAATCCTTCAAAAAATAAAGTCAGTTGTTAATCAAAAAAAGATAGATTTTATATTTTTCGAAAGTATCTTTAGTGTTACATACGCTGAAGAAATCAAAAAATTGTCGTCCGCAACACAAGTCCTAAGGGCTCATAATGTAGAACATTTAATTTGGAGAAAGCTGGCATTAAATGAAAAGAACCCATTAAAAAAGTGGTACCTGAACCACCTTTCAAAAACGCTTCAAGATTTTGAAGAAGAATTTGTTACGAAAATGGATCACGTATTCTCAATTGCCCCTTCTGACCAACTTTTTTTCAAGACTATAAACAATCAGTCAAACTATATCCCCGTCTCAATGGAGGTCTCCTCAGTCAGAAAGCTCAAAGCCAAAAAGATTTCATTTTTAGGCGCCTACAATTGGATGCCAAACAAGGAAGCAATATTATGGTTCACAAATGAAGTTTGGCCTGAAATTGCAAAGTTAAACCCTACAACAGAATTTCATATTGCTGGAAGCTATTCGGAGGAGATTGAAGAATTAAAAAATAAAGAGGGTATAAAACTTCACGGTTTTGTTACCTCCTCACAAGATTTCATGAAAGAACATGGAATCTTTATAGCTCCTATTCTTTCAGGTTCGGGAGTTAAAATGAAGGTCCTTGAAGCTATGTCTCATGGCGTGCCTTGTGTTTTAAGCACGCATGCTGCTGAAGGCTTGAGCTTGCCAGAAATCATTCCTATCTGTAAAAACAAAGAAGCATTTATTGAGAAGGTATCCTTACTTTTACAAAACGAACATTTATGCCATGAGATAGGAGTTGCAGGTAGGGAATATATTTTTGAGAAATATAATTCAGAGTCTGTATCTAATAAAATCAAAGGGCTTCTTTTGAATAAATAAAACATTAGGATTGAATTACATTACGCTCATTTCATCTAGCATTCTTTTAATGCCCGTTTGCTACAGCTATGTACTCTACCCTCTTTTTGTCGTAATTGTATCAAAATCAAAAGAAAACAATAACATTCAATATAATGCTGATGAATTGCCAAGTATCACGATAATTATGGCAGCTCATAACGAAGAGCTCATTATTGAAAAAAAAATTGAAAGTATCTTTTCTTCCTCCTATGCTAGAGAAAAAATTCAACTTATAGTTGGCACTGATTGCTGCAATGACGCTACGGATTCAATTTTAGCGAAACAGGCAGACATTTACCCCGAGTTAACGCATATTATCTTTAAGGAAAGGCAAGGTAAAATAAGAATCATTAACAATCTTGTGAAACAGTCGAAGAATGAAATTTTGATACTAACGGATGCTAATGTTTTATTTTCGACAAAAACATTGGCGTCACTTGTTAGACATTTTAAAAATGATTCGATTGGTTTAGTTGATAGCCATATGAAAAACTATGGTTTAAGTAGCTCTGGAATTTCTTATCCAGAACAAAGCTATATCTCACTTGAGGTAATTCTTAAACAGGCTGAAGGTAAATTGTGGGGCTGTATGATGGGACCATTTGGTGGATGCTTTGCAATAAGAAAAAAACTTTACAAACCAGTACCAGAAAAATACCTTGTAGACGACTTTCATATCAACATGAACATACTCAAACAAGGATCAATGGCTATTCATGAAAGTGAAGCCATCGTTTACGAGGATGTTTCAAGTCATTTAAGTGCGGAGTTTAATCGTAAGATTCGTATTTCAGCTGGAAATTTTCAAAATCTAATTCATTTCTCAAAAATGCTCATTAAGCATGGAAGTATTTCTTTTGCCTTTATTTCGCACAAAGCGCTTCGATGGCTAAGCCCTTTCTTCTTACTTTTTTCACTACTACTATCAATTATTTATTTTAACCACGGAATTCCAAACATAATTATAGTCTATGGCTTTGGCCTTGTAGGCATATTGGTCTTGCTCGACTTTATATTAAAAAGTCTCAAGGTGAATATTAAAATATTAAGATATACATCCCATTTTACAATAATGAACCTTGCGCTCTTTATTGGTTTCTTTAAATTTATAAGGGGCAACAGTAACGGTATTTGGAATAGAACCGAGCGTCTTCAAAATAGGTCATCTTAATAACAAAAAGTGCTCATATTTATCTTTAATAAATAACACGAGCTCCATTTCAGTTGCGGTCTTAAGAAAGTCATCGTTAATATTTAAAAACTGAATAAATAAATCAAACTCATCGGCTTCAAGCTCAATTATGTCATAAACGACGTACAAAGAAAGAAGCTCTCGAACAACGCGCGCTTTATTATCTTTAAATTCTTGAGCAGCGATCCATCGCTTATTGCGCTCCTTCCTGGAAAATGCCTGGTAAAGTGCCGTTATAGGACTCTGTAATACTTCTACACCTGTAACCATTCTAGTTTCCCTAAGTGCTAATGAGGCCCGTTCTTCTTTTATCTTTTCTAAACTTTTTAAAGGCTTAATAATCACTTCATCAAAAACTTGCGGAGGTCTTTCAATATATGTCTCAACATGGCATTGACAATTAGAGTCTGGCTCGACGATAAAAGAAACTTTAGGATAACCCTTGACAGATAGGACTATAGAATCTCCTTCTTCGGCATAGGTATAAAAGGAACCATTTGGCTGACCAAAAACACCCTTTCCAAGGGTTTTGTTTACGACCATTAAATTATAAAATGATTGCGGTCTTAATGAATCAATAACGCGACCATTGACAAAAACTGATTCACAGTTATCTTGTGCAGCACATTGAAAAGTAACAACCAAAAATAGAAAGAAAATGCGCATAACCATTAAATGATGTACCAAGCAAAACGACTTCCAAATTCCAAAAACAAATATACAGGAGCTATAAAGCTTAGCAACCAGAGCAGAATCACAATCAGCTTGAAAAAAATAGTCGTATCCTGAATTAAAGGAATTTCTAAAACTGTATTAACATGTTCTGCAATTATCTTATCGGCGTTTGCATTTGCTAGTTCTTTATACCTTTTCAATGATGCATTCTGCTCCATAACTACCGAACGAATACCGGCATACTCCATATCTGTGAGTTCATCATAAGAAAGCTGATACTTTATGTTTCGCTCGCCAAGCGTCTTTCTTATAAGATATCGCTTTTGAATTGAACGCACTCTAAAAGACATTAAAAACCCAAAAATTATTAAGGGATAAGAATTATAAATAAATCCAACTCCAATAAGAATTAATGAGGAAACTAAAGAAAAAATCATTAAAAATAAGTCATGGTCATACTTAACCAACAACCGAAAAAGTTGCCCCCCATCCAAAGGGTCTAAGGGTAAAAGGTTTATCATATTCAAAAGAATAAATACAGCACTCAATTCTAGCATCCAGCTCATCTGATATTCAAGAGCAATAATTGCGCCAACCACACCGAGAAGCACACCCGGTATTGGCCCTCCCATAACAACCATAAAGCTTTCCTTTTGCGAATATACTTTTTTCGCACCTTGAACAAATGCGCCCATCAGTGGCACAAACATCATTCGAACATTTTTATATCTAAAAAGCTTCATGAATAAAAAGTGACCCAACTCATGAATAAAAAGGACAACAATTAAAAATATCAGAAACTGAATATTATCAGAAAAAAGAACAAGAAATGATAAAATGAAAACAACTAATGAAAACGCTGTTAACGACCAATTGCCTTTACTTTCCTCTTCTTTGAGCTTTGGTTTTGACGGATATAAATTTGATGAATCTTCCATTAAAGTACAGGCATTCCGCCACGCATATTTTTCATTTGACTCATCATTCCGGACATTGCGCGAGGATTACTCATCATCTTCATCATTTTTCGCATTTCTTCGAATTGTTTAATGAGTTTATTCACATCTTGTACTGTCGTACCACTACCCTTTGCAATTCTAGAACGTCTAGAGCTATTCAAAAGACCAGGGTTTGAACGTTCTTTTGGTGTCATGGAATGTATCATTGCTTCAATTCCCTTAAATGCATCTTCGGGAATATCGGTGTCTTTCATTGCTTTTCCCATTCCTGGTATCATTCCCATGAGGTCTTTGACATTACCCATTTTCTTAATCTGCTCAAGCTGGGTTAAAAAATCATTGAAATCAAACTGATTTTTTAATATTTTTCTTTGAAGCTTTTTAGCCTCTTTCTCATCAAATTGCTCCTGTGCTTTTTCAACTAAAGAAACGACATCCCCCATTCCCAGTATTCGATCTGCCATACGAGATGGATAAAATACATCAAGCGCATCCATCTTTTCTCCAATACCCACAAACTTTATAGGCTTATTAACGATTTCTTTTATTGATAATGCGGCACCTCCTCTTGTATCACCGTCAAGTTTAGTAAGCACAACACCATCAAAATTGATCCTTTCGTTGAAAGTTTTTGCTGTATTAACAGCATCTTGACCTGTCATTGAATCCACTACAAAAAGTGTCTCTGCAGGATTAATTGAGTTTTTAAGCAATTCAATCTCATTCATCATTACCTCATCAACTGCCAATCTACCTGCCGTATCAACTATTACGACATTGAATGACTCTGCCTTAGCCTTTTGAATAGCAGCCTTGGCAATTTCAACAGGATTTTTTTCTTCCTTATTAGAATAAACCTCAATATCAAGCTGCTCACCTAAAACATGAAGTTGATCAATTGCAGCTGGTCGATAAACATCACAAGCTACTAATAGTACTTTTTTACTTTTCTTGTTTTTGAGATAGTTACCCAGCTTTCCAGTGAATGTTGTTTTTCCTGAACCTTGAAGGCCAGACATCAAAACAACTGAAGGGTTGGCTTTCAAATCTATGGCCACCTCATTTCCGCCCATTAAACGTATGAGCTCTTCATGACAAATTTTAATCATGAGTTGCCCTGGTGAAACAGATGTTAAAACATCTCGACCTAAAGCTTTTTCTTTTATACTATTGGTAAAGTTTTTTGCAGTTTTAAAATTTACATCTGCATCTAAAAGTGCTCTTCGCACTTCTTTTAGAGATTCCGCTACGTTAATCTCTGTAATTTGGCCTTGTCCTTTTAAGACTTTAAAGGCACGGTCGAACTTATCGGTTAAATTCTCGAACATAAACTAAAATTGAAGTACAAAGATACGGATAAGTATCTAATTAAATAGGTAGAAAAAAGCTAAATAAGTAATGCTTAAAAATCGATTACAAGATTGTGCTTATCTATCATTTTGCGCATGTTTATTAGCGCATATCGCATTCTTCCTAAGGCGGTATTGATACTAATTTCTTTTCGCTCAGCAATTTCTTTAAAAGACATATCATTGAATATTCTGAGCTTAATAATTTCCTTTTGAACCTCTGGTAAAAAGTCAATAAGCTGAACCATCTGTTCCTCTAGTTCATTCTGGGTTGTTTGTTCAATATAATTTTTATCACCCGAATCAATCTTATGAAAAATAGAATATGAGGGATCAAAAGAACTCGACTCAGATATCGTTCTCATTTTATTTTGTCTCCTAAAATGATCGATTACTAAATTGTGTGCGATTCGCATAGCCCAAGGCAAAAATTTACCTTCTTCATTATAGTTACCTAACCTTATGGTATTAACTACTTTGACAAAAGTGTCTTGGAAAACATCATTTGCCAAATCACTGTCTTTTAATTTTGATAAAATGTAACGAAATATTCGGTCTTTATGACGCATAAGGAGCGTTTCAAAAGCTTGTTCGTTACCATTGATATATAATACGATTAAATCACTATCGCCAATTTTAGAGAGAACCATTACTTACGTTTTGCGTTGAAATACAACTATTAAAAGTAAATTTAGGCTATAGGCGTGCTTTTTTGATTAGAGTACTAATTTAGAACGAAAAAAGAACTCTACCAAATATATTAAATGGAATTAAAGCTTTTATGAGAAAACAAATGATCTTCTTTGGATGGGTGACACTTTTATTATTCCCTATACCTGGATACCTAATCGTTTACTTTAATGAAGGCACTACGCTTCTTGAATTTCTAGATATTGCCTCCTATTCCTTTTTAAACCTTTTCTATGGTCTTGAATTAGGAGTTGTTTATGGCTTTATCTCTTATTTGTTCATTCGTGCTCCTTTTTTTGAAAAGCTACCTAACAGAATCGACCATCTTGTGAAGAAAATGGAACTAAAAGTCCATCATGGCATATTCCTTTCATTTTGTGCGGCAGTTGGAGAAGAGCTTTTATTTAGAGCGGGAATACAACCCTTATTTGGCCCATTTATAACCGCTATACTATTTGTAGGTCTTCACGGTTATTTAAACCCTTTTAACATTCGTTTTTCGGTATACGGACTGATTGTATTACCCTTTATTTTACTTATTTCATATGGTTTAGCACCGTTTGGGCTTCTTTTTTGCATTGGAGCACATTTTTCCTATGACGCAATTTTATTCACATTCATGATAAAAGAGGATTGATGTGCTTACATTTGCAATGTAAATTAGCAAAGTGACTTTTATCTATTTAAATATTGTTCGACTCTCATGGTTTTTAGGAGCCACAACCCTATTTATGTATGATAAAATTGAAATTCAAAAGTATTTTAATCGAATTGGCAATCCCTTTATCGATAGTATGAGCAAAGCTTTGACTCATGCAGGAGACGGTATTTTCGCAATTGTAGTTTGTATTACTTTTCTTTTTATTCGACTGAAAACGGCACTTCTTTTATTCATATCTTTCACTGTTTCTGCAGGAATTGTGCAGCTTTTAAAACATTTTGTTTTTTCTGATATGAAACGACCGTATTTTTCACTTCGTTATGACCCTGATTTTCGAATCATTGAAAATTTAACCTATCACACATCGCACGCTTTTCCTTCGGGACATTCCGCAAGCATTTTCGCGATTTGTACCGTTATTGCATTTCAATACCAAAAGAAAATAACTTGGCAAATTCTTTTGGCCTTATTTGCAATGTTTATTGGACTGACCCGGGTCTACTTGTGTCAGCATTTCCTGCAGGATGTTATTGCGGGTTCATTAATAGGGACTTTAATAGCTTACTATTGTTGTATTTTATTTAAAAATAAATTCGATTCCATAAACAAACCGCTCCGCATTCGTTAATGCTAAATGCAAAGATCTACATATACGTTTTTATAATTTCAATGGGATTGTTTCTACCGTTTCTTGGAATGGTAAATCTTTTTGATTGGGACGAGGTGAATTTTGCTGAATGTGCGAGGGAAATGCTGTGTCGTGGAGATTACAGCCAGGTCATGATCGATTATATTCCATTTTGGGAAAAGCCCCCTCTATTCATTTGGATGCAAGCGATTTCTATGAAGTTGTTTGGTATTTCAAATTTCGCAGCCAGATTACCAAATGTGTTTGCAGCATTTTTTACTTTTTCTTTTATCATTTACATGGGAGAAAAACTACAAAATAGATCTTTTGGAATTCTTTGGGCCGTGGTTTTTTGTGGGTCATTCTTACCTAACATCTATTTCCATTCAGGCATTATTGACCCATGGTTCAACCTGTTCATTATGTCTGGGATTTATTTCGGATACCAAGCATTTAAAACAAATACCATAGTACCCTATGCCTTATCTGGTGGTTTAATAGGGTTATCTATAATTACAAAAGGGCCTGTAGGGCTTGTTTTATTTGGCACTCCTGCACTATTTTTCCTAATTTTTAATCGAAAAGAATTCAATTGGAGTCCATTAGGTTTGGGTGCTTTTTTTACCAGCCTAATGATAACTGGTGGGTCATGGTTTTTGTTGCTTATTTTACAAGGGGAAAAGCATGTGATATATGACTTTATTCATTATCAAATACGTCTCTTTAATACCGAAGATGCTGGTCATGGTGGACCTTTTTACTATCATATTATTGTACTTTTTATTGGATGTTTTCCAGCAAGTTTTTTTGCTTTTAGAAATCTAAAGTTAAAAAACAAGTACAGTTTTCAATTCCTTATGATGCTGACACTATTATTTACTTTGTTTTTATTTTCAATAGTACAGACCAAAATCATTCACTACTCCTCACTGTGTTATTTCCCGCTGACCTATCTTGCGGCGAAACACCTATCAAAAGAGCTTATAAATTCGAAAGAAGGTTTAAAAAAGAGTGCGCGAATACTAATCATAAGCCTTGTGTTATACTCAATTATACTGCTTTGTTTCGCATGGGTTTTAAACCACCCTTCAAGTATCCTGAAATATATAAACCCAGATCGATTCACAAAAGATACGCTGAATCAAGTGTTTGAATCAAGCTTATTATTTTACCTCCCAGCATTCTTAGTATCCTTCTCATTTATTGTATTGGTGTATTGCTACAAAAAGAAAAAATATGACTTGGTTATTTATACCTCTTTTTTAACAGTAGCTGTCAGTATTCTGAGTGCTTCTTTTATGGTAGAAAGAGTTGAGCAATACACTCAAGGTGGACATGTATCATTATGTAAAGAATTTGAAAACCAAAACGTAATTATACATCCAATTGGATTTAAATCTTTTGTGCCTCTTTATTTCGGGAAACAACAGGATGCTATCATAAAGCACGATGGAACGCTTTTAGAGGAATACTTCCTAGCCAATCAAGACCATTTAAGTTTACCTATTTACTTTACTTCCAAATCCTATAAAAAAGAGGAGATACTGGATCTTTACCCAAAAATTGAGCTCCTTAAAGAACAAGGAGGGTTCGCTCTGTATAAAAGAAAAAAAGAATTTAATTGATTTAGATGTTTCGAATCATGATTACAAAAAAAATAGATTAACTAAATTTGTAAAAAATAAAAAAATGCCTACAATATCTCACAAAGCAACGGTAATGCCGGAGTCCCCAATTCGTAAATTGGTTCCATTTGCAGAAGCTGCAAAATCGAAAGGAAGAACCGTTTATCACCTTAATATTGGCCAGCCAGATATAGCATCTCCTACTTCTGCCTTAAATGCTATAAAAAATATTGATTTAAAGGTCATAGAATATAGTCACTCTGCCGGCTTTGAAGGGTATCGAAACAAGCTTGCCAAATATTATCAAGGTAATAATATTGATGTTACCAGTGATGATATACTCATCACGACAGGTGGCTCTGAAGCCCTATTATTTGGACTTATGACAACTTGTGATCCGAATGATGAGGTAATCATTCCAGAACCGTTTTATGCCAACTATAATGGTTTTGCAACAAGTGCAGGATTGAATGTTATTCCAGTGTCTTCATCTATCGAAAAAGGATTCGCTCTTCCGCCTATTGAAGAAATTGAAAATAGCATAACAGCAAAAACTAAAGCAATTGTAATTTGTAACCCTGGAAATCCGACGGGATATGTTTATTCTAAAGAAGAGCTCTTAAAACTAAGAGACATTGTAAAGAAACATGATTTATTTTTGTTTGCAGACGAAGTTTATAGGGAGTTCTGTTACGACGGTGCAAAACCAACTTCTGTTATGGAATTAGATGGTATATCACAAAATGTACTCATGATTGATTCTGTTTCAAAAAGATACTCAATGTGTGGTGCAAGAATTGGTGCACTCGTTTCCAAAAATAAATCCGTAATGGCTGCTGCGTTGAAGTTTGGACAAGCACGATTGTCCCCGCCAACGGTTGACCAAATCGCTGCAGAAGCAGCATTAGATACACCAAAATCTTATTTTGATGATGTTCAAAAGGAATACGTAGAACGCAGAAATATCATGGTGAATGGATTAAACCGTATACCGGGTGTATTTTGCCCAATGCCTAAAGGAGCATTTTATTGTGTTGCAAAATTTCCAGTAGATAATGCAGAAAAATTCTGTCAATGGCTTCTTGAAGAATATGAATACAATGGACAAACTGTAATGATGGCTCCTGCTAATGGCTTTTACTCGAGTAAGGGGCTTGGGCTTCAAGAAGCGCGAATCGCATATGTCTTAAAGAAAGATAGTCTTTTAAATGCTGTGGAAGTTTTAAAACAAGCACTACTCGTCTATCCAGGTGCACTAGAGCAGTCGGTGAATTCTTATTCTGAGAATTAGACTTTAATGGACCAAATTGAAACATATTTAGCAGCAATACCTGAGGCGCGTAAACCTTCCTTCTTGAGGTTATTGAAAATTGTAAAAGAGTATTTACCTCAAGGATTTGAAATATGCTTTAATTATGGAATGATAGGGTTCATAATTCCCCTTTCACGATACCCAGAAGGATACCACGTAAAAGCAAACACACCATTACCCTTTATAAATTTGGCCAATCAAAAAAACTTCATCGCATTGTATCACATGGGATTGTATGCCAACAAAGAATTAATGAATTGGTTTGTAAATGAATTTCCCAGTCACAGTAAAAGAAAATTGGACATGGGCAAATCATGCATACGATTTAAGAAACCAGAAGAAATTCCATTTGAGCTAATAAAGGATCTTGTGCAAAAAATGACTTGCGAGGATTGGATAGCTTGTTATGAATCACAAATTAATCGATGATGACACCTAGCTGCTATCCATTGAATTTAATATCTTTAAATCAATGAACTTTGTTATTGTTGATGTTGAAACTACAGGCGGAAGTCCAAAAAACTCAAAAATTACTGAAATCGCCATGTACAAATTCAACGGAACTGAAATCGTTGACGAATTTAGCGCATTGGTTGATCCAGAAATGGAGATACCTGAATTTATTGTAAGACTAACAGGAATAACCAATAAACATGTAGAGGGTGCACCTAAATTCTTCGAAATTGCAAAAGAAGTAATAGAATTCTTTGAAGATTGTGTTTTTGTTGCACACAATGTTTCCTTTGATTACGGGATGATACGATCAGAGTTTAAACACTTGGGCTATGATTTTAGAAAGCCTCATTTATGTACAGTTGAGGCATCAAGAAAAATAATACCGAATCACGCCTCTTATAGCTTAGGGAAGCTCAGCAGGGCTATTGGCATTCAAATAAAGAACAGACACAGGGCTGGTGGTGATGCCCTTGCTACGACCAAACTTTTTGAAATTCTTTATCAAAAGAATCAAAAAACACTTCAATCCTTTATTAAGGAGGAGCTCAATCCAAAGAATATACATCCTAATTTAGATATCGATACGATCGATGAGTTGCCTTCGAAGGTTGGCGTATATTTTTTTTATAATGAATTCAACCAAATCATATATATCGGAAAAAGTATTTCTATCAAAAACAGAGTGCTTCAGCACCTCAGGAATAAGAGCTCCAGCAAAGCTATTAGAATGGTGGATGAAATTGCTAGAGTGGAATATAAACTTACAGGATCGGAGTTGATTGCACTTCTATTTGAATCAGAACTCATTAAAAAGAACCAACCAAAATTTAATAGAAAGCTGAGGAAAAGCAGGTTTCCATATGGTTTATTTGATACCGTAAATGAACGCGGTTATATTGAATTAAGAATAATATCTATAGCAAAATCTACGGTTGAGCCGTTACTACATTTTACCAGTAGAAAAGATGGGACAGATTTTTTAATGAATTTATCATCAAAGCATTCCCTCTGCCAAAAGCTCTGTGGCTTATATGAAAGTAAGACGAGTTGTTTTCAATTTGAATTAGATACCTGTAATGGTGCTTGTATTGGTAAAGAAAAAAATGAATCGTACAACAATCGCGTACAAAAGTTTGTTGACAGTTTGGTCTTTGATTTTTCTTCTTTTATCATTTTAGATAAAGGAAGGGGGAGAAATGAAAAAAGCATTGTACTTATGGAAAATGGGGTTTTTAAAGGTTACGGTTATTTGCCTTACCCTATTTTCAAACAAGATAAAAGTAAATGGTTAGAGTACATTGAAACGCTAAAGGAAGATCGGGATTCAAAGTCAATCATAAATGGTTATCTACGAAAGAAAAAAAACTTTAAAAGAATAGACCTTTAGATGAATAGGAATGGTTTATGTACAGTTTTAGGAACAGGTACCTCACAAGGTGTTCCTGTTATCGCATGCGAATGTAGCGTCTGCAACTCCTCAAACCCTAAAGATAACAGAAGTCGAGCCTCTATAATGCTTAGCTTAGATGGCGAAAACCATGTCATTGATGCTGGTCCGGATTTTAGAAATCAAATGCTGAGAGAAAAGGTAAAAACCTTAAAATCAGTAATCTTTACTCATGAGCACAAAGACCATATATCGGGACTTGATGATGTTAGAGCTTTTAATTTTAAAGAAAAAAGAGAGATGAAGGTCTATGCAAATGCACAAGTTCAAATTGCGCTTCAAAGGGAGTATCACTATATTTTCGCAGCAAAAACATATCCTGGTATCCCTAAAATAAATATTCAAACAATTGAAAAAGAATCATTTGAAATAGCTAATAATACCACTTTAACTCCAATAGAAGTGATGCATTATAAATTACCAGTTCTCGGTTTTAGAATTGGAGGCTTTACCTACATAACGGACGCTAAAACAATCTCGGAAAAAGAAAAAGAAAAAATTAAAGGCACTAAAATACTCATCGTTAATGCCCTAAGGAAAACACCACACCTTTCGCATTTTAATCTTGAGGAGGCGCTGAGTTTTATCGCTGAAATCGCACCAGAAAAAGCTTATTTAACGCATATTTCACATTTATTTGATAAACATGACGACATCAATGCCGTTTTACCTGAGGGAGTTTATGCGGCTTTTGATGGTCTTCAAATACCTTTTAATTACTAATACTAACATATCGTTGGTGAAAGTATAAATAGATTATTGTAAAGTATACTACTATTCCAAATAAATTCGTAACCGTGTCCGATAAGAAGTTTATAGATATAGAAAAGCTTATAGAAAGTAAAAACCCGCGCTTACTGCGACTTTTACCTCGATTTATACTATCCTATCTAAAACGTATCCTTCATGAAAAAGAAATCAATGATTTTTTAGCCATTCACCACGAAAAGAAAAACCAAGACTTCTGTGATGCGGTAATGAAGTATTTTAATATTGACGTTCAGATTCATGGTATTGAAAACATACCAAAATCAGGGCCTGTTATTCTCGTGATGAATCACCCTCTAGGAGGAATGGATGGTATTGCTTTTATATCAGCAATTGGGGCATACAGAAAGGATATTAAATTTATTGTTAATGACATTCTAATGAATCTAGAAAATCTTGCTGATCTTTTTGTAGGTGTCAATAAACACGGCAAGAATAAAATGTCTGTTCGAAAACAAATTAATCATGCCTTTGCATCAGATCACGCTTTGTGCATCTTCCCTGCAGGACTTGTTAGTCGCAAAATTAAAGGGGGAATTACGGATCTAGAATGGAAAAAAACATTTGTAACTTATGCGCGATCCTTACATAGGATGGTAGTTCCAATATATATTGACGGAAGACTTTCTAACTTTTTCTATAGACTTCACAAGCTTCGAAAATTTCTTGGAATTAAAATGAATATTGAAATGCTCTATCTCTCTAATGAAATGTTTAAACAAAAAAATAAAACCATTCATTTTCATGTTGGCTTGCCTATACAAGGTTCCGAATTCAAAACAGAGATGAATGAAATTGCGGCTGCACAAGAATATAAAAAAGAGGTATACTCAATTAAATCTAAATTATAATGGAGACTATAGATCCTATTTCTAAAGAATTACTTGAATTAGAATTAAATAACGATACATTCATTCGAGATACAAGGAAGGGTGGAAATGAAATATATTCAGTCAATCATCAGAATGCGCCAAATGTATTAAAGGAAATAGGCAGGTTAAGAGAACTTACTTTTAGAGCCTCCGGAGGTGGGACAGGAAAAGCTATTGATCTAGACCATTATGATATGGATGAAGTTTGTTACCAACAATTAATAGTTTGGTCTCCTGAGGACCGAGAAATAATAGGCGGATATCGATATATTAAATGTATCAACGCTATAAATTCCTTACCCAAAATCTTATTGTCAACAACACATTATTTCAGCTTTACTCCAAACTTCATATCGGAATATTTACCTTCTACTATTGAGTTAGGAAGAAGCTGGGTACAGCCTGATTATCAACCATCTGTAAATCCAAGAAAAGGACTTTTTGCCTTAGATAATATTTGGGACGGGCTTGGTGCGATTATAAAATTCAATCCAGACATTCAATACTTTTTTGGTAAGGTAACCATGTATCCGAATTACAACAAAGAGGCTAGGAATTATCTTTTAACATTTATGAATTTTTTCTTTCCAGATAAAGAAATGTTATTGTCACCTCACAATCCTTTAGATTTTAGTGCTAACCAAAAAGATTACATAAGTGAATTCGCAAACTTAACATACCCTGAAGCTTATAAAAAACTAAATGCTTTTGTTAGAGCTAAAGGTGAGTTCATTCCACCACTTATGAATATCTATATGAATCTTTCGCCCAGTATGAAAACATTTGGAACTGCCGTAAATTCAGACTTCGGAAATGTTGAAGAAACTGCAATACTGGTTAAAATTGATGATATTTACCCTGATAAAAAAGAAAGGCATCTTGACTTTTAATCATTACCCATAAAATAGGCCTCTAAATCGCTCAATTTCTCAATTCCAGAACGCTTCATCAAGCTTGCCTTAATTCGAGATATCTTAACATCTACATGCTTAATATTGAGTTTTTTACCTATTAATGAAGATGACTTACCATAATAGTACTTCATCTTTAAGGTAAGTGCATCCTTTTTTGAAAGTAGCCCTAACAAGTGGTTCATAACATCTGCAATATCTAGGACTTGCTGGCCTTGTTCATTTTGTATCACAAAAGGTGAAACTTCCTCTAAAACGAAATAGTCCTCAATATGTAATGAAGAAAATCCTGTCCTATCAATTTTAATTTTCCGCTTTGCGTTTTTCTGACGAATTGCAGATTTACAAAAATTTGAAACAACAGCCTTTAACCAGCTTGCAGTATTTATTAAATCTAGTGAATCCTCATAATGTGTTTCGACAAGCATAAGTAAATGCATCAAAAAATCTTGATATACATCTTGCGCCTCCTCTTTATTCTTAAAATGCTTGCCTACAACGCTTATAAATAGAGAATCATACCGGTTTAAAAGCTCATTAAATACGGTATGATGTTTTCTATGACTCATTCGCTAAGTTGAAAAATGTGCTTGACTCGAAATCAGTTGTTCTACCCCATTAACGCGAAATTCGGAACCTTCGTTTATATCAATGAAAACGTTTAACATTTTTTGTAAAATCTCAGCCTCACTGGAAGTATTTGGTCGGATTAAAAAAGTATTCTTTTTGAATTTTTTTAAAACATAAATCAATTGTGAAATTTCTTTTCTAATATTTTTGGCAACCATACCCACAGGATACAGAAAAACAAATGCGTCACTAAAAGATCTATTAGGGAATTGCACCTCTGCTTTAATCATATTTGGGTTCTGATTGGTTTTGGCAAACACAAAGGCTTGATATAGCAACTCTGAGGGATCACCAATAACTACAATATTCTGAAGTGATTTATTATGATTTATAATTACCGATAAGGCAAATGACAACTCTTCTAAATTGTAATTACCGTTATAGTCTATTGAGACTTGATCTAAATGCAACTGATGGGGGTCATTTTCAATGTACGACTGTTTTTTTTTAAAACTTAAGGTTCTAACAGGCAGCTTAATAAACGTGTTTAGTTCCTTTTTAAACAAATTTGCATGATTGCCAAGCAATAATATAGAATCGTATGTAGCTTTTTGCATATCTCCTTTTTTATCTTCTAACGTAATTATTTCAAAAATATAACAGTATTTAAGAGATTATTAGAAAGAAAGCAATTATTTTTAAACCCATACGTTAGCTATCATATGTGCAAGACAGTCCTCTTATTATTTTTCGCTTTATCAGGATTATTTGTAGCAGCACAAAGTAATTATTTTGGCTTAAATAGTTTTCCTTTTTTAAACTCTATCTATTCTGCAAGGTCTGCGGGACTTGGAAACAATCTTATTACAATTAGTGATGGGGATATTGGTTTAACTACTGCCAACCCTGCACTTCTTTCAAAAAAGAATATTAATGACCTTCAAATAGACCAAGCATTAACTCCTGCCGGTGGCCAACTTGGATTGATGGCCTATGGGCTAAAATCAAAATTTGGCGTCATCTCTCCGGTTATTCAATTTCAAAATTACGGCGGGTTTCAAGGGACAGATGAATTAGGTAATGAGACCAATAAGTTTTCAGCAATTGATTATACAGTGGGTGTTAATTATGGGACATCACTTGGGAAAGTTATAAATATTGGATTTGGTCTTCATTTAATTGGTTCTCACCTTGAGGCTTATTCGTCTTTCGGTATTATGGGAATATTTGGTGCCAATTACCAACACCCAACTCAAGATTTCTCAGCATCTTTTATTGTTAAAAATATTGGTTACCAAATTTTCTCCTATGCGAATGCAGAAAGAAAACCTCTCCCCATTGAGGTGCAAGCTGGAGCAAGTTATAAGCTGAAACACGCGCCATTCAGAATTTCAATCCTAGGTCAACATTTAAATCAATGGAGAGTTCTGTATGAAGATCCGAATGAACAACCCACTATTGATGGATTAACAGGAGATACAATACCTGTCAACAGACCTGGATTTGGACAAACATTGGCAAGCCATTTTGCGTATGGACTTGAATTATTAGCTTCCGAAAACTTACATTTTAGGGTTGGCTTTGACTACCTAAGAAGAGAACAGATGAAATTGTTAGACCGTCCAGGCCTTTCTGGCTTTTCATTTGGTATAGGAATGCAATTGAAGAAAATACATCTTGATTACGGTGTCCTTCTTATTTCAAAAGCCGGTCAAAATCATTACCTTGGGTTGTCAACGAATATAGGGAGTTGGAAAAAGAAGCGATTTTAGACAATTCACCTCACTGAAAACACTGAAAGAAAAACGCTTCAGAGAATAACAAAATTCATAATAATTATCATAATGCGTTATTGTCAATCCAGAATACAACTGAGCTAAATATTTTAACATATCTTCTTGTGTATTTTTGATCGGTTCAGATTTTTGGGCATAAAAAAACCCCCAACTACAATGTAGTCAGGGGTTTAAGATCGGCGTCGAC
>Ga0206130_10002708_pt1 | contig 24262 bp, 22 predicted proteins | sample Helgoland_Spring_9_FD_148637 | JGI IMG/M metagenome (GOLD analysis project Ga0206130, IMG submission 148637) | Pelagic subsurface seawater microbial communities from Kabeltonne, Helgoland, North Sea - Helgoland_Spring_Bloom_20160512_1 | ecosystem: Environmental > Aquatic > Marine > Epipelagic ... | reverse complement strand
TGTGTTTCTTGCCACACCTCCTAAGGAACCTTTAGCTGGCGATGGTCTTACATAGGCATTTTTATTGGTAGATAAATCCTCCATTCGGGTTTTGTCACCTAATATGGAACCACCACTTTTTTGACTGCTAGGATCAATTGCTAAAACAGCAATTTTTCTTTCTTGAGTTGTTAGAAACGTGCCAAATGATTCAATAAATGTACTTTTACCAACACCTGGAACACCTGTAATTCCTATTCGAATGGATTTTCCACTGTGAGTTAGGCATTCTTCAATTATTTGCTCAGCAAGTTCTCTGTGTCGGGAGTTTCCACTCTCAATTAGTGTTATTGCAGCACTTAACAAAGATACGTCTCCAGATAAAATTCCAGCAACATATTTTTCCAACGAAATTTCCTCTCGTTTTTTTAAATGAAAATTCTTATTGATACTTTCGTCACTCATTTGGTCTAAAGTTAATACTTTGCATTAAATTATAAAAGATAATACAAGTTGAATATGAAATGGAGTTGTAAAGCATTTAAAGAGTTGTCGCTAGATGAGTTTCATGATATAATTCAATTGCGAGAAATTGTATTTGTTGTTGAACAAGATTGTCCATATTTAGATGTCGATGGCAAGGATAAAGACGCATTGCATGTATTTGGAGAGTACGAAGGAAATATTGTCGCTACCACGCGTATTCTAAAACCTGGAAAATCTTATGATGAGGTGTCTATTGGAAGAGTAGTTACTTCTCCAACTGTGAGAGGTATGGGAATAGGTAAGCAGTTAATGGAGGAGTCCATGAAGTTTGTAAAGCTTCACTTTGGAAATGTCCCTGTGCGAATATCTGCCCAAACATATCTGTTGAAATATTACAAATCCTTTGGGTTTATAGAAACAGGGAAGGAGTACTTAGAGGATAATATTCCTCATTTAGAAATGCTTTACAAGCCTTAGTTTAGTTGGAATAAGTTGTCTAGTTCTCTTAGGTTAAGTGTTCTTCCTGTATAATAGTTCGTTTCCTTTTTGTCTTTAACTTTAAAAAATGCTGGAAACTCATTACCTGCTATCTTTCTGAATTCATCTTTGGAAATTCGAATATAAGGGAAGTCACATCTGTTTCTTTGAATAAACGCCTCGGTATCTTTTCTATTCCCTGGGAAAACCAGTACAATTTGAGTAGCGTTTAATTTAGCTCTTTTTGAAACACCTAGTCTGACTGCTGCACTATTACAATAATAGCAAGAGGTACTTAAAAAGGCAAAAAACACTTCTGTTTCGCTGTCAATATTAATTTTTGATTCTTCACATTTATTATAAACGTTTTCCCAGGTCAAAGTAGGGTTTTCTAAAGTAGAATTGTTTTTCTGAAAATCATCAATATAAATTGGATTTATTATAAATAATGGTAACGAAATTATCAGTGCTAAACATAAGTTTATGATTATGGAATGAATTCTTTTGTTTCGGTTTTTTTCATTTGTTATTCTACTTAACCAAAATGAAAAGAAGATAAGAATAAATGAACAAGTTATAACAACCCATTTGCTATATAAAGGTAGTATGAAATAGTTTGAAAACATACCTTCGTTATTACAAGCAAAAGCATCGGCTCCATAAAGCAAACTTAAAAGAAAAATGCAAATTGAAATCAATTTAATATGTATTGACTTTAATAGAATAGAAGTAGCAAGGACAAATTCTATAATAACTAGGGAATGAATAGTAATGGAGGAGTAATACCAGTTTGACATTTCCTTTTCCACTAAAGAGAATTCAAAATATTCAACGTAGATTAGTTTGAATATTGAAGAAAAAACAAGAATGGAAACAACAGATAGCTTAATCAACCAGTTCATTTAATTTAAGGTTTTGATAAAAAAAAAGGGGGCTATATAGCCCCCTTTAAATGAATGTTGTTATTTATTGTAAAGAACAACCAGTACTGTCGGATGGAGCTGTAGTAGTTACTCCGCCAAAATTATACTCAATACTTCCAATGCCTGTTCCTTCGCACATTGCGGCAGCAGCAGCTTTTTTAGATTCTTTAAAAGTAATTGTGTACGAAAGACCACCGTCATTGCATTCGCAAACGAAATCTTTTTTACAAGAAGTGGTTCCAGCAAATAATGCTGCAACACCCAATATCATTAATAATTTTTTCATTTTCATTTTTTTATGAATTAAACTCATTGCTAAAATAGCTTATTTAAAATCATTAGCAAAATAAAGTTAATCCTTATGGTTTCAAATTCGTTCAATATTTCTTGTGTAACCAATGGCTTCAAATGTCATTGCGCTTATAACGGCAGGGTTGTTGATTTTGATAAGATTATAATGTAAATTTGTACAGATGAAGTATATAGTGTTAGTCTTTCAATTAGTATTAATAACATCATTGGGTTTTAGTCAGCCTCAAGGAGATATAAATAAGACGGATTCAAAAGGCAGAAAGCAGGGTAGGTGGGTTAAGTTTCATGAAAGTACTGAAAAGAAAAGGTACGTAGGAACGTTTAAAAATGATATTCCAGTAGGGAAGTTTACCTATTACTATCTCACTGGGGAAGTTTCAGCAGTTACAGATTTTATTAACGATGTCACGGCATATACCCGAATGTATCATTTAAATGGAAAGGTAATGGCAGCTGGAAAGTATACGAATCAAAAGAAAGACAGTGCCTGGTTGTCTTTTAATGATAAAAAAGAAATCATTAGTAAAGAAAATTATGTTAATGGAAAACTAAATGGAGAAAGCATCGTTTATTATCCTAGTGATCCTTCAAAAGGAAAAGTAAAAAGATATGAAATCACCAACTATGAAGGTGGTTTAAAGCATGGTAAGTGGATTCAGTTTTATAGTTCAGGTAAAACAAAAGCTGAAGGTGTGTATAAAGATGGGAATTTTGAAGGTAGGGTTAAATGGCTATATTCGAATGGAAAAATAGAGATAGACGGATACTATAAACATGCTGTGAAAAATGGTTTTTGGAAGTACTATGAAGATGATGGTGAGTTAAGAAGAAAAGTATATTACAGAAACGGTTCTATGATAGAAGGGGATGTGTTAGAAAAGTATATAGAGAAATTAAAGCAAGCAAAAGCAGAACAAAAAACCAAGCCATAATGAATAGATTATTATATACTGTACTTGTATCTATTGTTTTATTTTTCGGGTGTAAAAAGTCGAACAATGAATCCGTTAACTATTATTACAGTTACTTTCCTTTAGAAGTAGGTGCTTGGATAGAATATGACGTTTTGGATATTATTCATTCAGAATTAGGCAGTGATACAGCAGATTACCAGTTGAAAGAAATAACTACTGAGGAATTCTTAGATAATGAAGGCCGATTAACTTATCGAGTTGAGCGATACCGGAGAGATAATAGTAATGCTAATTGGAGTATTAAAGATGTTTGGTACAGCAATAAAACAACAACAACTGCTGAGAAAGTGGAAGAAAATGTGCGGTTTACTAAATTGATTTTCCCAATAAATACTTCAAAATATTGGGATGGAAATGCTTTTAACACTTTGGAAGAATGGGAGTATTACTATGATAGTTTGCATCAACCTAAATTAATAAATAACCTAAGTTTCGATTCAACAATTACGGTAATACAGCGAGATAATGAAAATGTTGTAGAATACGAAAAAGTAAAAGAGATTTATGCGGTTGATATAGGACTTATTTATAAAAGCCATATTGATTTAGATATCAACTTAGCCAATATATTAGATATAAACAGCGGGAGAGAATTGGAAATGACGGTAACAGCATATGGTAAATGAAAATAATTATAATTCTTGTTATTTGTTTCCCCCTTTCCTTTTTTGGACAAAATTCGAGTTTTTGGATATCTTTCACAGATAAAAACAATTCTCTGTATTCTGTTACTCAACCATCTGATTTTCTGTCACAGAAGAGTATTGAAAGAAGAACGAATGCAGGTATTTCTATATTAACAAACGATCTTCCGGTAAATGGTTCTTACATTGATTCTATATTAGTTTCCGGAAATTTTGAATTATTACAAGCTTCTAAATGGTTTAATGCTATTGTAATTTCCACGGATGATACTACATCATTAAATACGATATTAAATTACTCTTTTGTTTCTAATGTAGTGCAAGTGAAATCTTTAAATCAAGATAAAATTATCGATAAGTTCGAAGATATTGGAATTACAAAAAATGAAGTTAATTTATTGAGTATCCCGCATTATCCATATGGATATTCTTATAATCAATTGGCATTGCACTCGGCTGATAAAATGCAAGACTTGGGGTTTAGAGGGCAAGGAATGCATATAGCTATAATAGATGCAGGTTTTTTCAGAGCAAATGAATTAAATGCGCTAGATGATGTTTTTAATGAAGATAGAATATTATCTACTCATGATTTTGTTAATGGAGGGGAATCTGTATATGAAGATCATCAGCATGGAACAATGGTACTATCAGTAATTGCAGGTTCAATTGATGGTGAGTTTAAAGGGACTGCTCCTTTGGCTAGCTTTCATTTATTAAGATCTGAGGATGTAGGTTCTGAAACGCTATTAGAGGAGTATAATTGGATTGCAGCAGCTGAATATGCAGACTCTGCAGGGGTGGACATTATAAATACCTCATTGGGATATACAACTTTTGATGATAGTCTCCAGAACCATTTATATTCTGATTTGGATGGTAATACTACCGTTATTGCGCAAGCTGCAGATATTGCCGCATCAAAAGGGATTTTATTATGTATTAGCGCTGGAAATTCCGGTGCTTCTGCATGGCAATATATAAGTACTCCAGCGGATGCAGATAGTGTCCTTACCGTTGCTGCGGTTGATAGTAATGGTACATATGCTTTTTTTAGTAGTGTTGGTCCAGCATCAGATAATGATATAAAACCTAACGTAGCCTCTGTTGGTTGGAATACCTACTTAATATCTCCATTTACAGGTGAAGTTATTCAGGGAAATGGAACTTCTTTTAGTGCTCCTATGATGACGGGCATGGTTGCTTGTTTATGGCAATCGTTGCCAGGTAAAACCAATATTGAGATAATGCGATTAGTAGAGGAGAGCTCTAGTCAGTTTAGTAGTCCTGATAGTTTATTGGGCTATGGATTGCCAAATGTGTTTAATGCTTATAGTAAAGAAACTGGCGTTGTTTATAGTCCTCCCAGAGAAGATCTAATTGAAGATGTATTTCCTATTCCCGTTAAAGATTTGGTTAATATAATTTTCGTTAGTAAGGTCAGTCAGGGAGTAGTAATTCGACTTTATTCGGAGAAAGGAGATTTAATAGTTTCAGTATCGGAGACAGTTTTTCAGGGCAAGAATCAACTTGTATTGAGTCAATTAAACAATTTACCTTCGGGGAGTTACATTATTGAAGTCGAATCCGCAGAGGGAAATAGAGCAACTGCTACTATTGTAGTTATTTGATGTTTAAATCAAGCATTTTTTTATCTCCGATATATCCAATTAATTGATCGCCAATTTTCACTGGGCCTACTCCAGCTGGCGTGCCTGTAAATATTAAATCACCAATTTTCAGCGTCATAAATTGGGAGAGATAGCATATTAAATGATCGAAATCAAAGAGCATATCTTTTGAATTTCCTTTCTGAACCAATTCTCCATTTTTTTCTAATGAGAACCTTATATCACTTACGTTTTTAAATTCACTTTTTTGAATTAATTCTCTTGATAATGGCGCTGAATAATCAAATGCTTTTGCTTTTTCCCAGGGAAGACCTTTAGCTTTGCATTCAAGCTGAATGTCTCTAGCAGTAAAGTCAATCCCTAAACCAATTTCATTGTAATAAGTTGCCGCAAATTTTTTAGAAATATTTTTACCTAATTTACAAATTTTGATAACAAGCTCAACTTCGTAGTGAAGGTCTTTGGTGAAGTTTGGATAGAAAAATGGTGTTTTTTTTGGTAGTAATGCAGAATCTGGTTTCATAAAATAAACAGGTTCCGTGGGAACAGAATTTCCTAATTCCTTAGCATGCTTAGCGTAGTTTCTTCCAATACAGATAATTTTCATGATTGCATTTCTTCTTTAATTTTCCTAAATTTATTTTTGGTGTCTAGTGTGAAATCACCTTTCATTAACCAATTGAAATACCCCGGTTCTTTTTTAAAGATATCTACCACAGGTATCCCTTTATGCTTCCCAAAATTAAAAACAGGTATATCTTCCTCATTGATTGCAATTCTTTTGGAAAAGTCTAAAGTTCTCGCTCCCATGGTCGTGAAATCACTTAAAAAGTCTACATCACCTTTTATGTTGTCATATTTTCCTATTTGCGCTTCCAGTACTTCTAAAGTAGCAAGTGTGTCAGCTTCTGCACTGTGGGCATTAGTAAGGTCTTTATTGCAGTAAAATTTATATGCAGCAACTAGCGTTCTTTGTTCCATTTTATGAAAAACATTTTGTATGTCAACAAACTTTTTTTTGTCAAACTCTGGATCTATTCCTGATCGTAACATTTCTTCGACAAGCAAAGGAATGTCAAATCGATTGGAATTAAAGCCGGCTAAATCAGCGTTAGTAATAAAAGTTTTTACTTCTTTAGCAATATCTTTAAATGTAGGACAATCTACAATGTCAACGTCATAGATTCCGTGTATTTCCGAAACAACAATAGGGATTGGCATTTCCGGATTTACTTTTTTAGAATAAGATTCTTTAGAGCCATCTGGATTTAATTTAATTATAGCTATTTCAACTATTCGGTCTTTTGCTGTATTTGTTCCTGTTGTTTCTAGGTCAAAGAATGCAAGTGGTCTGCTCAATTGTAAATTCATATGTTATTTTGAAAGTTTATATAATTTTTTAATGGCGCCTTTATCTGCGTCAAATTCAGAAACTATAAGTTTAACTATTTTTAACTCGTAATTATCTGCTTCAATTTCTAATTCATAAGTTCCGGGATCAAGAATCATAGTAATTTCGCCTGTATGTTTATTACTTATATAGGTCCTGGGCTCTTCTTCATTATCCATGAATATAGTAATCATTCCACTTGTTATTTTAGCATTGGAAGCAAGATCGTTGAGATCAATAATATACAATGCTTCTCTAACTTCAATCTCTTCAAAAGTGATTCTGTATAAATCTAAATCACCAAAGCCTTCTTTTCTTACAGCTGTAATATATGCGTGTTTTTCATCATCAGCAAAGCTTATGGTCTTTTCATCATAAGACGTATTAAGCGGATATCCTAAATTCTCAGGGTCTGCCCATTCCTTATTTTTATTATCCCATTTAGATTTGTATAAGTCATAACCACCCATTCCTGGGCGTCCATTTGAACAAAAATAGAGTGTTTTTCCATCTGGAGATAAAGTAGGGAAATCTTCATTTTGAGGAGTGTTTATTGTAGATAGGTTTTGTGGTGTTGCCCAAATTCCGTCCGGAAGTTGCTTGGTCATATAAATATCTAGACCTCCAGCCCCTCCAGATCGGTCACTTGCGTATATAAAAGCAGTTCCATCACTAGAAATTGAAGAGGATGTTTCAAAATATTTGGTATTTACTCCCTCTTGTATTTTTTTCTTTTTACTGTACATCGGTCCTTTTCGTTCAGCTTCATAAATATTGCCATTCTCTCCTGTTGCGAAATTATCTATGTAAACGAATATTTTTTCTCCATCATCGTAGATACCGACACATTGTTCATCGTAGATGCTGTTTAATGATCCGGAATTCTTCGCTTTAGAAAATTTAAGGCCATTAAAAGAACAGACATATACGTCGGATGGGTAATATCCATCAAATTCGATCGAACCCTTACCTTCTTTTCTGCGTGATGTGAAAACCAGTGTTTTTTCATCTTTTGTGACGAATGGATAATAGTCCGGAAATTCAGAATTGATAAATCGCCCCATATTTTTAAATGAGACATTAATTGGCTTACTAATCATATCCATTGCAATTGTGTAACTTTCAATTAATTTGGGTATTTCTCCGATATGTTTACCAGGTTCTTGTTGATACTCTTTTAACGTTTCTATAGCTCTGCTGTAATTATTACCATGCGTGTATGCTAACGCGAGGTAATAAAGAACTTCTTTATCTTGTTTTTCTAAATCTTTTACTCTTTCCAAATATTTTATGGCGGCAGATTTGTCTATGTTGCTATTTAGGTAGCATAAAGCCAGATTCGTTAATATTTTTTCGCTTTTGGGGTCAAGTTTTAATTGTTTTTTGTATTCAGGAATGGCACCTAAAAAGTTTCCAGCCTTAAATAAATCATCAGCATGTCGGGGGTCAGGTGTTTGCGACCAAGAAAGTGGAGAGTTAATACATAAAGTAAGTATTAAAGCTATTTTAAGTTGCAGGTACATTGTTATTGACAAAGTAAGTAAATTAAGTACAAATTACAATAAAGACCCATTTCTATTATCGAAATGAGTCTTTACTTAATGCAGGTTTTAAAAGTAATTTTATTCTTAAAACTAGAATGCTTTTAGTTTTATATATTGGAATTTACCATACTTTTCTGTCTCTTTAAAATCACCCTTATACTTGGGCCCTTGTACAACAGAGTTAATAGCTATAATTTTTACTTTCGATAAGTCTACGCCAGCAGCTTTTAATTTTTTCATTAACATTTCTTTGGCTTCGTTACTTCTATACGCAGATAGTTTTTTATTTGACCCAAAAGTTTTTGTTGGAACATAAGAGGCACTACCTTCGACTTCAATATTAACGGTTTCTTTCTGTTCGAGAATACTTTGAACTCCGTCTAAAAATAGGTTAATCCTTTCTTCTTCGGATTCTATTCCTTTTTCATTATATCCATAGAATTTTTGGAAAGATATAGGCTCAATAATAGCAACATTTTCAATAGGTTCAATAGGTTCAATGATTTCAATGGTGTTTTGAGTTATGGTTGTGTCTGCATCTGAATTTGTATCTGTTTCTGGATTCGTATCTGTTTCTGAATCGCTTAATGATAGATCACCAAGTGTAATAACTTTATCAATTACATGATAGTCTGAGTTACATGGAACCGTAAAGTCAGTTTCGTGAAAAATAGTTTCACCTTTCATGTATTCTACTATATACTCATGGCAAGGAACTAAGGCAAATATGTACGAACCAGTTCTTCGGTTGGGCTTATATTTAATTGGGTCTCCATCCTCCGTTACATCCGTTACCCAGATTGTTATTCCAGCTGGCAGTTCCAGCTCTGAGCCTTTGTCAATATAACCTTTTAGAATAGATACAGGTTCAATAATAGACGTGTCTAATTTGATGCTGTAGATATCTTCTCTTCCTAACCCTCCTTCGTGCGAAGAAGAATAATAGCCTTTTTTTCCATCTATAGTGGTGGAGAAGTATACATCATCACCAACTGTATTAAGAGGGTATCCTATGTTAAGCGGGTCACCCCAAGTTCCGTCCGTTGTTTTCTTAGAAAAGAAAATGTCAAATCCCCCCATACTTTTATTTCCATTTGAACTAAAGTATAGTGTTTTACCATCTGGGTGAAAAAATGGCGAATCTTCGTCATATTCAGAATTTATGGGAGCTCCAACATTGAGAGCTTTACTCCATTCGCTATTTGGAAGTTTAACACTTCTGTAAATGTCTCTGCCCCCAAGACCACCGGGACGATCACTCACAAAGTAAAGCGTTTTTCCATCTGCAGATAGTGTGGCATGTGTCTCCCAATAGGGAGAATTAATGTCTGTCTCAGTGTTTTCGCCTCCTAAATATTTTAGTTTACCGTAATCAAAACCCTCTCTTTCTGATACGTAGATATTTCCATCTCCATCGTTATCTTTATAGATAAATAGAAATTGGCCATCACCAGAGACGCTGATTGTAGCCTGGTTACTTCTAGCGTTGCTAAAATCCATTAACTCAGGTTCTTCCCATATCCCTGTTTTGATATCTTTATAGGCAACATAAACATCTTCATGATGTCTGCCATCTTGTGGACTAAAAACAAATTCGTTTGAAACGTCACTCGTGTCTGTTCTAAGGCGTCTAGAAGTAAAAAACATAGTGCTTTGGTCAGCCGTTATGACAGGGTTAAAGTCAGAAAATTTACCATTAATTGGAATGCCTAAATTGGTGATTTTAAAGTTCTTTTTTGCTGCAACTTCTATTTTTGCATTGATCGAGTAATTAGAATACCTTTCATTTTTGTTGAAGAGGGTGTGCTTGGTGTTTACTTCTTCTTTAAAAAGCTGGTACTCTTCTAGTGCTTCGTCAAACCTCTCGTTTAGGTGGTATGCTTGACCTAGGTAATGGTGTGTTTCAAAAGGAGCGTTTGTTTCACCGGATGAAAATGGATCATATTTCTTCGAAATATTTTCGCCTGCAATAAGAAGGTATTTTAAAGCTTTATTTCTCTCTAGGCTAGAGTGAAGATAACAAAGTCCTAGTTTGTAATTTACATTGGAATTAGCAGGTTGCTCCTCGATTAAATTTAACCAAATTTTAGTAGCAAACTCATATAAATAATCCTCCATAAACGAATTCGCGGTCTCAAATTTTTGTTTGAATGATGCATTTTTGAGATTTTTTTCAAAATCATCTTTATCAACTTGAGAATAACTAGTCTCAAATAGCACAAACGAAAGAAGGAGAGCTAAAAAAATGTACTTTAGATTGTTTATCATAATTGTTCGGGATATTCAATGCTTGTTTTTTCTAAGAATTAATTAAATGTCTCTGTCAATATCAAACTGTTCTAGGTAATCAGCAACTCTTTTTACAAAGCTACCGCCTAAAGCTCCATCAACTATTCTATGGTCATATGAGTGTGATAAAAACATCATATGTCTAATTGCAATAGCATCTCCCTGAGGCGTTTCTATTACTGCTGGTTTCTTTCTTATTGCCCCAAGCGCTAAAATGGCACTTTGCGGTTGATTGATAATTGGCGTTCCCATTACATTTCCAAAAGTTCCAACATTAGTGACTGTATATGTCCCTCCTTGTATTTGATCTGGGTTTAAACTATTGTTTCTAGCGCTATTAGCAAGGCTATTAACTTGTTTTGCTAGTCCAACTAAGTTTAATTGTTCTGCATTATGAATAACAGGTACAATTAAATTTCCGGAAGGAAGAGCAGTGGCCATTCCAAGATTAATGTCTTTTTTAATGACAACATTATTTCCATCTAACATGGCATTCACTTTAGGGAAGTCTTTTAGGGCTTTTACCACAGCCTCCATAAAAATTGGTGTAAATGTTAATTTTTCACCTTCTTTTTTCATGAATTCATCTTTCATTTTTTTACGCCACATTACAATATTTGTAACATCAGCCTCTACAAAGGAAGTGACGTGAGGTGAAACGTGAACTGACATTACCATGTGGTCAGCAATCAGTTTACGCATTCGGTCCATTTCAACTATTTCGTCATTTGGACCAATTGGAACAGGGGGAGCTTTGTAAAATGGAGCCACTTGACCATTGCTACTTGGGACAGCAGCTTTTGGAGCTGATGCAGCGGCTTTAATGGGCGCTTCGATAATAGGAGTAGATGTACCCGTTCGCGTAGCTATATAACCTAAAATATCCTTTTTTGTAACTCTACCTTCTTGGCCAGTTCCAGAAACGGACTCAAGTTCGCCAACAGAAATACCTTCAGCTTTAGCAATACTTCTCACTAAAGGAGAATAAAACCTTCCACTGGGTCCATTTTTTGGAACACCGACACCATTTTTGCTAACTTCAATTGGCGTAAGTAATTCTTCTTGGATTTTTTCAGCCTCAACTTCAACTGTTTCTGCTTTAGCTATGGCTGGTGGGCTAACAATAGTCTCTTCACCTTCAGCGCCGATTATAGCAAATACAGCTCCTACTTGAACCACATCTCCGTCATTAAAAAGCTTTTGTTTTAGCACCCCAGATGCAGGAGCAGGAACCTCTGAGTCAACCTTGTCTGTTGCAATCTCTACAATCGGTTCATCTTCTTCAATTGTATCTCCAACTTCCTTTAACCATGCAGTAATGGTTGCTTCCGCTACACTTTCTCCCATTTTAGGAAGTAATACCTCTATATCAGCCATGTCTTTCTTAAAAGATTTATGCTGCGAAAATAGGCTAAAAAAATAGGAATAACAAGAACTTTATTGCAGTAAAACAGGGATTAATTTCCTAGTTTTTGTATATTCTTACAAATGGTTTTAAAATCTGTTAATAGGGCATAATCCTTCGCATAAATAAGGTTCAGTTTTTTCTCGATTTCAGGAGAGTGTATCTTAACATTATCTAACAAGCTGATAATTCCATTTTTTATCAACGGAAGTTGCTGGTTTTTACTGTTTTTACTGTATCCTACCCAAGTCTTTTTACCAACTAGCGTACTAAGAATATTTCCCAAAAATTTAACTGGAGATTTGACTATAAAAATTAAAACGGGAATTGTTGAAAGGAAAATAAGGCTCGAACAAAAGTCTAAGATTCGTTTTTTTCTTTTATTGTTTGGTTTGTCAATGTTGTTTAAATCTAACAAATATAAATCTCCTGCAGTATGGATAGAGTTACTCCCGATTAAAAAAAGGCTGTCAGGTTGAGCAATTTTATAATCGACTTCGCGATTAGATTTGATTGTAGCCATTTGCTCGATGATTTGCTGAGCACTTATATCTTTTGCACAAAAGATAACCTCATCAATTTTGTTAATATGAATGAAATCTGCTAGTTGATTTAGTGTCCCATCATACGTATCTAAATTGTTATTATGCACAGACAGTATAGCTCTGTAACCAACTTTCGCTGTTTGTATTAATAAAGCATGAATTCTTTCAGCCTCTACTTTTTCTCCAATAATTACGAATCGTTTTTTTCCTGTATTTCCAATTTTAAATCCTTTAATTCCAATTATATGTAAGACGAATCTTGAAAATAAAAGGGAAAAGGTGGTTCCCATTGTTCCTAATAAAATAACGATTCTTGAAAATTGTACAGATTTAGGAAGCAAACCATAAATAATGAGGATAAGAGCAGTTCCAACAATAGCTCCAATTAAGGCTTTTACGGGTTTTATAGGCTTGTCATGGGCTCCAGAGAAAAATGCCGCAAGAACCCATACAAAACTATATATTGGAAGCGCCCAAGCTATAACTTCCAGAGGAAACTCCTTATCAGAAAAAAGTTGGTAAGCCATTGTGATTCCAAACATTGAAGCAAGTACAAGGCAGAAATCAAATAAAGGAAATGCCAGTTTTTTTAAAAACCGAGTTGTAATGGCCATTGAAGCCCTCAAGTAAATAGCAAGGTTAATTAGTAAAGAAAAGGTTTTGGCATTTTTCTCTGAAAAGTGTTTTTTAGCAAAAATGACCATAGCATTGTAAAACACAAAGACATAGTTAACAGAGCTTTTTTTGGTGCTTTCTCCTTTATAATGAATTATTCTAGTTTTAGGAAAATAGTAGTTTTTATAACCTCCTAAAATAATTCTATAGGATAAGTCAATGTCTTCTCCGTACATAAAAAAATCTTCGTCAAGCAATCCAACTTTATCTAAGGCAGTTTTTCGCATTAACATAAATGCACCGGATAAAATTTCTATTTCATTGGTTTGATTTTGAGGGAGGTAACCTAAATGGTACTTACCAAATTTTTTCGATCTCGGAAACAAAGAAGAAAGTCCAAATATTTTATAAAAAGCTACACTAGGAGTAGGTAGACCTCTTTTTGATTCGGGTAAAAACTTTCCTTTTCCATCCAACATTTCAACACCTAGACCACCTGCATTCGAATGGGTGTCCATGAACTCAATACACTTACTGAAAGTATCTTCTTCCACTACCGTATCTGGATTTAGCAACAGCACATATTCCCCTTTGGAAATTCGCATAGCTTGGTTGTTTGCCTTAGAGAATCCTGTATTTTCTTTGTTTGCAATTAATTGAATTTCGGGAAATTTATCTTGCACCATTGCAACAGAATCATCGATAGAATTGTTGTCAACTACAAATGTTTCTATTTGTAAATTTTGAGATGCGGCCCTAACCGAGTTTAAGCACTGCTCTAGGAAGTACTCAACATTGTAATTGACTATGATTACCGAAAGTTTCAAATATTAATAATCTGGTGTTTGGGCAAATATAACAATTCCTCCAACGGTTTTAACTTGTGTTTATTTTCTGCTTTGAAAAAATTAATTCTATTTTTAGAATAGACTTTTTCATTGCACAATATTTATCTAATTAACATGAAAGTGTCAATATAACTTATGTTAAGTGCAATTGCAGGTTTCTCTAGCGTTTTTTTTTAATCCTAAAAAAAGCAAAGGCAGGTAATTAAGCTTTATGAGGTAATAATTTAGAAAAAAAAGGAGTAAGGATAAAAGCCTTAATGCAAAGGGAATTATTCACCTTTCCATTAGATATCGATTTTCGTCACCCCTTCCTCTCAATATGAAATTTCCAAAAGTTACAATTTAACGTGCTAAGCTATTTTGAAAAGGAGAGCGATTTAGGATGGATCGACCAAGGGTAACTTCATCTGTGTATTCTAATTCGTTTCCAATACCAATACCTCTAGATATTACACTTACATTGACATTACACTCCTTAAGTTTTCTGAAAAGATAAAAGTTAGTAGTATCTCCTTCCATTGTTGCACTTAGTGCTAAAATAATCTCTTTGGAACTTGGTAAGCTTGCTCTTTCGATTAAGCTTGCGATATGTAAATCATCTGGTCCAATACCGTCCATTGGTGAAATTATTCCTCCAAGAATATGATAAAGTCCTTTATATTGTTGCGTTGCCTCAATTGCTAGGATGTCTCTGATATCTTGAATAACACAGATGGTTGTTTCATCTCTTTGCGGGTTATTACAAATATTACAAAGATCAGTTTCGCTGATGTTCTTACAATTCTTGCAGAATTTTATGTCATTTTTTAAACGTGTCATAGCCATTGTAAAAGCCTGAACATCACTTTCAGAACGGTTCAATATGTCAAGGACTAAACGCAATGCAGTTCTTTTACCTACTCCAGGAAGAGTAGCCATCTGTTCTACGGCATTATTCAGTAATTTAGAATGGAAATCCATGTCGCAAAAATAGTAGATATTGAGATTGAATAACCAACAAGTTTGAAATGTTATTAACGCTATTTTGTTTTTTTCTCATTCAGTATACTTTGTGAAAGATTATTCAAATAATTCTGACCCAGGAACTGAAAATAAAAAACTAGGAACTATTTTTTTAGTCCAAATATTATAGCTTGTTTCTCCATCATTTCTAAAATTAGGTCAATTTCTTTTTTATGTGTTCTAAAAGATAATATTGCAAAACGTAAAGTGTAAATATCATCTATTCTAGTTGACGAAATGAATATTCTTCCATCATTATGAAGTCCTTCAAGTATTTTCTCATTGAGTTTGTTTAAATCTTCGTTAGAAGTATTTTCTTTCCAAAACCTGAAAGTTTGCACAGATAGTTCATGCTCATGACCAACCTCGATATAGGGTGTTTCCTTTAGTTTTTGATAAGCATATTTTGTCAAAATATATTTTTCTAAAATAGCATCTTTAAAAGGTCTTAACCCGTGAACCATTAGTGGCAACCACATTCTTAATCCTCTAAAGTTTCTAGATAATTCAGGAGAAACATCTGCAGGTGACCATTCTTCAGGCGCTTTATAAGCATCCTGCATATAGTTCGCCGTGTAGTAATGAGAATGCAACATTGCTTTTCTATCTTTTACCAGTACCATACCTGTTCCGTAGGGTAGAAATAAGCTTTTGTGAGGATCAATCACGAGCGAATCTGCTTTTTCGATTCCTTTAAATCTTTCTTTTAAATCATCGATTAGATAAAAGTAACCTCCATAAGCACCATCAACGTGAAACCAGCAATCGTTTTGTTGGGAGATTTCAGCTAATTTATTTAAGTCGTCAATTACTCCAGTGTCGGTTGTGCCCGCTGAGCCGATTACTAAAAAGGGTTTTAACCCCTGCGACTTGTCTTTTTTAATTTCATTTAATAAGAAATCAGTATCCAAATGATAATTATCTTTCAGTGGGATGTTTCTGTAAATACATTCTCCTAAGCCGGCAATCCGGATGGCTTTATTAAGACTATGGTGCATTTGAGATGATCCATATATTACCGTTGTTTCATAGTCTTTTCCTATTACTTTGTGGGCATCTCTTGCAGAAACAATTGCAATCAGGTTTCCAATACTTCCTCCGGTGGTCAGGTTTCCTCCATATTCTCCCGTAAAACCAAATTGTTTCGCTGTCCAATCAATTAAGTGGTTTTCCAGTCTAATTGCTCCTGGATTTCCAAAGTATATCCCAGAATATTTATTCGTAATCGCAGCTATTAAATCTCCATATCCAGCAAGTGGCACACCACCACCTGGTATGTAACCTAAATGTCCGCCGGAAGCAGGTTGGAGTCCAGTGCTATTCACTGATCTTTCATAAAGGCTAAGCAAATCGTCTAATTTATATCCGTCTTCAGTTATAGGAAAATCATAGATTTCTTTACTAGGTTCGGAGTCAGCGATCCATGAGTTTTTACCTTCTAATTTGTCCAAGAAGTTAAATAGGTAGTCTCTTATGGTACTGTCATACTCTTTTCTTTCGTCAGAAGTTAAGTCCAATTGTCGTGCTGATTTTTCGAGTTGTTTGAGCTGGTCTTCTATGTTCATAGGTGATACTAATAAATCAACGTGGAAATCTAATTTGTAACGATTCTCTACAAACATAAGAAATCCTTTTCTTTGTTGAATGTCAAATACGCTGATTATATCTGTAATAGTAATTTACTTCTTAGTGCTAATTTTTATAGCATGGCTAACAAGTAGGAACGCAGATAATGACTCTTTCTTTTTAGGTGAAAAAAAATCACCTTGGTATATTGTTTCGTTTGGTATGATTGGAGCTTCATTGTCGGGAGTTACTTTTATATCAGTGCCAGGCGGAGTAGATGGTGGTCAGTTTAGCTATATGCAAATGGTGTTTGGTTATTTTATAGGGTATCTAGTTGTTTCTTACGTTTTGATGCCTATTTATTATAAAATGAATTTGACATCTATTTACGAATACCTCAAGCATCGTTTTGGTTTTTGGAGTTATAAAACAGGAGCTGCATTTTTCTTGGTATCTAGAGTTTTAGGTGCTTCTATTCGGTTATTACTAGTTGCTAGCGTTTTACAGCAAATATTATTTGATGATTGGGGAATTCCTTTTTGGGTAACGGTGGTTATTTCCGTTTTACTTATATGGATATACACGAATAAAGGAGGGATTAAAACAATTATATGGACGGATACACTTCAAACGGCGTTTATGCTTTTTGCCGTATTGGCAGCTGTTTGGGTAGTTAGCGATGTACTTCACTTATCTGATAAAGGTGGATTGATAAAATCAATATCGAATAGTAATTATAGTCAGATATTCTTTTTTGATGATTGGCACAGTGGAAATTATTTTTGGAAACACTTTTTAGGAGGAATGTTTATTACCATTGGGATGACTGGTTTGGATCAAGATATGATGCAAAAGAATTTAAGTTGTAAAAACATCATGGATGCCCAAAAAAATATGATGAGTATGGCGGTTGTTTTAGTAGTTGTTAATTTGGTTTTTCTTGCAATGGGAGCATTGTTGTTTATGTATAACGCATCTACCGGCATTGGAGATGATGTGCTCCAAGCAGGAAGAACGGATTTGCTGTTTTCATCAATTGCAATGGAAGGCTCCATGGGAGTAACAGTTGGATTATTATTTTTGTTGGGGTTAATTGCAGCAGCTTATAGCAGTGCTGATTCTGCACTTACTTCTTTAACAACTTCGTTTTCAGTAGACTTTTTGAATGTAAAAGAAAAAACGCATGTATCTGTTTCTTCAGATGATATACTTGATATTGCTAAAGAAGGTGATGGAGGACAAGAAAAAGTAAGGAAGTTAGTGCATATAGGGATGTCAATATTACTGGTATTGGTTGTTGTATTATTACGTTATACTACAGAAGATTCAGCAATATGGTTATTAATTAAACTAGCAGGCTTTACGTATGGTCCTCTTATTGGATTGTTCTTTTTTGGAATCCTTACCAAGCGAAAACTAACAGACACATTGGTGCCAATTGTGTGCATATTAGTTGGGGGTGGAATGGCTACAATATGGTACTTGGCAAGTAACGATCTTGTTGATTGGTTTGGAGAGTATAAGTTTGGAGCTGAATTAATAATCTATAATGCATTGCTCTCCTTTGGTGCTTTGTTTTTAGTTAGTAAGCGTAATTCGAATGCATTAAATTAATAGGTATATTTGATACTATTTAAAATAGACTAAACTATCTTTATGAAGTGCTTAGCCTTATTGTTCGCGCTTTTTTTATTTTGTTCCTGTAAAAAGAATGAGCCTGTCGCTTGTATTAGCTCAATGGATGAGAAATACGAAGAAGATGATAAAGTTACTTTTTTAGCCAATTGTTCGGAGAATGGATTTAGGTATTATTGGGATTTTGGAGATGGAAATAATTCAGAAGAAAAAAATCCAGAACATATATATAACTCACCCGGAACTTATGTGGTAGAATTAAAAGTATATTCTGAAAAGAATAAATCTTTTAATTCCGATTTTAGAACTGTAACTATTAAAGAGCGCCCTGTGTCCGTTGTAATAACCTCGATTATCTTGTCTTCTTTTCCAGAACTTAATTGGTTAGAAAATTCTTGGGATGTCGGAGGTTTACCTGATGTTCGCTTTCAAATAGTAGATGGGGCAACTATCTATTTAGATGGGTCTGAGGTTGCTCAGAATGCTGATTGTAATCTATCTTATACGTACTATAGTGATTTTCCAATTACCCTTCCTTATAGCTCAAATTACTTTATAAATGTTGTTGATGAAGATGGAGTGACAGATGAATTAGTCTCAGTTATAAACTTTAACCCTTCATCATATTCAATGAATGAAGAATCAATTGTTGTAATTATGGATGGAGATTGTACCCTAATTTTAAAATTGCAGTGGGTGTATTAATTCGAATGGAAAACCCTTACTTCTTTTTTAGAATAGCTTTGTTAATTCTCTTAACAAGATTTGGACCTTCATAAACAAACCCCGTATATACCTGAACTAGATCAGCTCCAGCTTCAATTTTCTCCAACGCATCTTTTTCAGAGTGGATTCCGCCAACTCCAATGATTGGAAATGCTTTATTCGATTTTGTCGATAAGTATCGAATAATTTCAGTTGACCTTTGTCTTACAGGTTTCCCGCTTAGTCCACCATTTCCCATTTTTTCAACGGCCTCCTTCGGCGTTTTTAAACCATCTCTGCTTGTTTCGGTATTGGTGGCAACCACACCATCAATTCCTGTGTTTGAGATTAACTCAATAATTTCGTCCAAAGCATTGTGGTCTAAATTCGGAGCTATTTTTAAAAGTATTGGACGTTGAACTTTTTTTGTAGCGTTAATTATTTTTAGTTGACCTAATAGTTTCGTTAAAAAGTCAGTGTCTTGCAGTTTGGTTAGGTTCTTAACGTTAGGGCAGCTTACATTCACCACAAAATAATCAACGACATCGTGCAACGCTTTAAAATTATAGACATAATCAGCAATTGCATCATCATTTGAGGTTGCAGTATTTTTACCTATGTTTCCTCCAATAATCAAATTGGTTCTTTTATTTTTAAGGTTCTCTACTATTGCATCAACTCCGATGTTGTTAAACCCCATTCTGTTAATAAGAGCTTCATCTTCTTTTAAGCGAAACATTCTTGGTTTAGGGTTTCCTTCTTGGGGTTTTGGAGTTGCAGTGCCTATCTCAATAAATCCGAAACCGTAATTTCCCAATTGATTAATTAGCACAGCATTTTTATCAAATCCAGCAGCAATTCCCACTGGGTTCTTAAATTTTAGTCCAAAAAGCTCTCTTTCTAACTTTTTGTCTTCAATACCGAAGATCATTTTATTGATAGCTGCAACGCCTGGAATTGCATTAGAAAATCGAATTAATTTAAAGACAAAGTGATGAATTTTTTCTGGATCAAATAAAAAGAAAAAAGGTCTTAAAATAGCTTTGTACATCCCGTAAGTCTGAATTTGACACAAAAATACTACTTATTAATTAACTCATTCAAAATTGAATGGACTTCTTCTGTATTCCAGTCATGAGCTCCTCTCATTTTATGCGTAATGATTTTATTTTTGTCTATGATAATTGTTGTTGGGTAGCTATTTGTTTGAAGTTGGGAGGGCGTTTGACCTTTAGCAGTATAAATGGGAAGCTTGTAATTATTGTCTTTTGCAAATTCTTTTAGGGTTTCAATAGATTCATTTGGACTAACGAGGATAAACTCGACACCGTTTTTATATTTGTCGTATAAGCTATTTATTGATGGCAATTCGGTTCTGCATGGCCCGCACCATGTTGCCCAAATATTAATAAAAATTGGCTTATCAGTATCGGATAAACTCATTTTCTCATTATTAATATGCTGCAGGTTCCAGTCAGCTGATAAGAAATTCTCACTACTGTCAAACTTTTCCAGATCGGGAGAGGATAGGAACAATCCACCAATCCAGGTTCTTGTGACTCCTCCCCAAGGCGTAAAAAATAAAAAAGCAATAATTAAACCAAATCCAATCCAAAATAGTAAATCTGATTTTTTCTTTTTTGATAGTGTCATGCTTCAAAAGTAGAATATTCTTATTTAGTAGAATGATATATATGTTTCAAATGATGTATTTATTTGTTAATATTTCTAGTTGTTTGTTGGCGAATTATAGAGAAGAAAAGCATCTGTTTACGTGATAAGTCCTATTTTCGTCAACTTAACACATTTCATGATTAAAGGAAAGAAAATAGTAGTAGTTATGCCTGCATATAATGCAGCAGATACATTGGAGAAAACGTACAAGGAAATCCCTTTTGAAATAGTGGATGAAGTAATTTTGGTTGACGATCATGGCACCGACAATACAGCGGAATTAGCGCGTGAACTTGGAATTAATCACGTCATTCGCCATGATAAAAATAAAGGTTACGGAGGAAATCAAAAGACTTGTTACAATAAAGCTTTGGAGATTGGAGCTGATATTGTAGTGATGCTGCATCCGGATTATCAATATACTCCCCAATTAATCCATAGTATGTCTTATTTAATTGCTAATGAAGTTTACCCTGTTGTTTTAGGGTCGCGAATACTAGGGAAAGGAGCCTTGAAAGGTGGAATGCCATATTATAAATATGTGGCAAATAGAATTTTGACATTTTCTCAGAATATTCTTGTTGGACAAAAACTGTCAGAATACCATACCGGGTTTAGAGCATTTTCTAAAGAGGTATTAGAGGCCATTCGATACAATGAAAATTCAGATGATTTTGTGTTTGATAACCAAATGCTTTCTCAAATTATATTCAATGATTTTGAAATAGCAGAGGTTACTTGCCCAACTAAATACTTCGAAGAGGCATCATCAATTAACTTTAGTAGAAGTGTAACTTACGGACTGGGAGTTTTAGGAACTTCATTTAAACACTTTTTTACAAGAATTGGCGTTTACAAATGGAATTTGCTTAATAAAAAATAAATTGTGATTAGATCCATTCTGAAAAATCTTAAAAAGCAGTCTTTTTTCTTTTTCATATATGCAGCTTTCTTATTGGTTTTAATTGTTCTTCTTTCCATCTTTTCTAAAACTGACGCTACACTTTGGGCAAATCAATTTTGGTCACCTTTTCAGGATGTTTTTTATAAGTACATGACATACTTAGGGGATTTTGGTATGGCTGCATTGGTGGTGATAGCTTTATTGTTTTGGAAATTTAAATATGCGCTTATTGCAATTTTAAGTTTTGCAGTAAGCGCTGGTATTACTCAGTTTTTGAAAAAAATTATTTTTGCTGATGTTAAACGCCCAACTCATCATGAAGATTTGTGGGGCTTGTATCGCTCTAAAGAATTACATGTTGTGGAAGGGGTGCAACAGATGTCAGATTATTCTTTTCCTAGTGGTCATACTACTTCTGCTTTTAGTATTTTTTGTTTAATTGCATTATTGAGCAAAAAGAAATGGGTTGGTTTTATATGTATCGTTCTTGCAATTTTAATCGGTTATTCAAGAGTTTATTTGTGTCAGCATTTTTATGAAGATATTTTTGTTGGCTCCTTAATCGGTGGAGCCGGATCACTTTTGATATATTCATATTTCGAAAATAAAACCTTCGGGAATTGGGGTGAGAAGTCACTATTGAATTTAAAATGAAAGCATTTTTAGAAAAGCCATATGGATATCAGACTCTCCTAACGGTTATTGGTTTACTATTTTTTCTTCCTTTTTTGGGGAGTGTTCATCTTTTTGATTGGGACGAAATAAATTTTGCGGAATCTTCACGCGAAATGTTGGTGTCTAAAAACTTTTTTCAAGTTCAGATAAATTACGAGCCTTTCATGGAAAAACCTCCTTTATTTTTCTGGTTGCAATCTTTTTCAATGTTTGTTTTTGGAGTAACAGAGTTTGCGGCAAGGTTTCCCAACGCTATTTTTGGTGTGCTAACTATGCTTGCCCTGTTTAAAATTGGAAGAGTGCTACGTTCTGAAAAGTTTGGGTTTATTTGGGCATTGATATATTTTGGTTCTTTTCTTCCTAATTTGTATTACAAATCGGGGATTATCGACCCCGTTTTCAACTACTTTATTTTTACCTCAATTTATTATTTAATTAGGCTTATTAATAGTGGTAAAGGAAAAGAACAAAACAAGTTTGCCAGCTTATCTGGTTTGTTTGTTGGTTTAGCTATTATTACAAAAGGACCTGTTGGCCTGCTGTTGCTGCTGTTGGTTTTTGCAGTTTATTGGGTAATCAATAGATTTAAAAGAGTTGCTTCCGTTAAGAGTGTCTTAATTTTTATTGTTACAGTATTTACTGTTTCGTTCCTTTGGTTCGGGTATGAGTTAGTTCAAAATGGGCCTTGGTTTATTGTTGAGTTTGTAAAGTATCAAATAGACTTATTTACTACACCAGTTGCAGGACATTCGCAGCCGTTTTATTACCATTTTGTTGTTGTGTTAATCGGTTGTTTTCCACTTTCAATAATAGCAATTCCAAGATTTTTCAATAAAAAGGAACAAGATACTTTTGAATTTGAGAAATGGATGAAAATATTGTTTTGGGTTGTAATGATTTTGTTTAGTATTTCAACGACAAAGATTGTGCACTACTCTTCGATGGCATACTTGCCACTTAGTTTTTTAGCTGCAACTTATTTGTTTAAACTTCACGAAAGAAAATTAGAGGCAAAAAAATGGATGTTGATTTCTATCGGTTTTTTTGGATTCGTTTTTTCTTCCCTTTTAACTTTATTGCCAATTATTCTTGATAGAAAAGAGGATTTGTTAATACCTAATTTAAAAGATCCTTTTGCCGCAGCTCAATTATCGGTTGCTATTCCAATAACTGGATGGGAATTTTTAATTGGGGTGTTTTATTTTATTTCCATTGTTTTTGGAGTTTATTTTTTATCCAAATTACAAGTAATAAAATCTGTGATAGTATTGTCCATTAGTACTGCATTTTGTTTGTTAGTTTTTACCCGTGTTATGGTTCCCAAGATTGAAAGTTTTTCTCAAGGACCAATGATTAAATTTTATGAAAGGTATAAAGGAAAAGATGTTTACGTGACTCCGGTTAATATGAAGAGTTATGCGCAATATTTTTATTCAGAAGTTCAGCCACAGGGAGAGGGGAGTGGATTGGCAGATTATAAAAAGCAAATGTTGTTAGAGCGCAATGCAGAATCGTTTAATGATTTGCCACAAAAGGATAAAACAATCTTTAATTCTCAAGTGGTAAATTGGTTAATGACCGGGGAGGTTGATAAGCCTACCTATTTTGTAGTTAGGGTTCATCATCAAGATAAAATTACTGATAATTGTGTCTTTATGTATGAGGAAGGTGGTTTCGCTTTTTATAAAAGAAAGTAAACTTTTTAATTCCTACATTCACATTCTTCACAAGCTTGTTTGGTTTCAAAACCAATTACATTACAGCCGCTATACCCTGTAAACTCGCAAGAGTTGGTGCTTTCATTGTATAGCCAGCTTTCCCAATAAGCCGTGCATGTTGCTCCTGTGGGTAGTTCATCATCGCATCCAGAAGGTTTAGGTGTTGTGCATGCTTTATCACATGCGTTGAGGCTTAGTATTATTATTACTGATGTAAATGATAAAAGACGCTTCATCTAGTGGTTATTTAATTGCAATAAAGCTAATTTCTACATTAACACTTTTAGGTAAACAGGAAACTTCTACAGTCTCTCTTGCAGG
>Ga0206130_10002696_pt1 | contig 24295 bp, 14 predicted proteins | sample Helgoland_Spring_9_FD_148637 | JGI IMG/M metagenome (GOLD analysis project Ga0206130, IMG submission 148637) | Pelagic subsurface seawater microbial communities from Kabeltonne, Helgoland, North Sea - Helgoland_Spring_Bloom_20160512_1 | ecosystem: Environmental > Aquatic > Marine > Epipelagic ... | reverse complement strand
TAGCGATTTAAAGCACTTTGAAAAAACAAATTTATATCCATCAGGAGACGAATTAATGATATATTTTAAAGAATATGCCAAAAAATATAATATTCTAAATTATACACGTTTTAATTGTGAAGTTATAAAAACAGAATTTGATTATGAGGATGAAGTATGGAATATTACATATTTAGATCATACCGATAATACCAAAATAAATATTAAAAGTAATTATTTGATAGTAGCATCAGGAATGTATACAGATCCATTAAAATTTAACTCAAATAATAAAAATTTTACTAATCACAAAAAAATAATTGAATCAAATAGATTTAGTAGTAACGGTGATTTAAAAATGAATATTTTAAATAATAAAAATGTAGTAATTATAGGAAACGGTCCAACTGGTTGTGATTTAGCTACATTATCATTAGATTATAAACCAAAATCTGTTACAATATTATATAGGAGTAAAAGATGGATTTTAAAAAGATATTTATGGAAAAAAATTAGTACTCATTATATATTATCAAGATTTACGTTACTTTTAGCAAAAAATAGTCCAAAAATTCTATATATTATTACAGTAAGTATATATTATTACATAATTGTTTTATTTTCTCATAATATTTGGAAATTATCTAATATTAAAGCTCCTTTAGATATAATTAACAGAAAAAATTTAGTTTTGAATGATACTATTTTAAAAGCTATATATGATAAAAAAATTAATTATATACAAACTAATATTATAGACATTGATAATGAGATTATTACTATTGAAAAAAATAAAAAAATTGAATACGATATATGTATATTAGCAACAGGTTATCAAAGCAATATTAAATATTTAAATATGAACGCTATTCCATATCTTTATAAACATATTATTGATCCTAATTTACCCAATTGTGCATTTATAGGATATGCAGCTTCTTTTAACTGGATACAAGTATCAGAACTTCAAATACAATGGTATTTGGCATATCTGAAAGAAAAAATAAAACATATTTCAAGGGATGATATGATTAAAGAAATTAATTATACTATTCAAAATAAATCAAAAAAAGAGTATGATTATCATGATTTAGCATTATCAGCGTATCAATATTGTGATTCATTGGCAGATGATATTGGTATAAAAAAAAAATATACAAAATATAACTTTAAATATTGGTTTAAAATTCCTGAACACGATTTATGGTCACCTAACTATCTATGATATTCTTTGAAATTCATTAACTTTTCTCTTATTTCAGTTTCATAACGTTTATCTAGTTGTTTATCACCTTTGTCATAGATTTTCATAAAATTTTCAAATTTTTTTTTTCCTTTTTCATCCAAAGTTTTAGCTTCTTTTTGTATTTCAAAATTAGTGTCTAGCATATTATAACTTTTTTCAACCAGATCATTAATTACTTCCTTCTTTTCCCTTTTTACCCACATCTCTTTCTCAGCATTGTATATTAAAGCTTTGGAAGTTTTATCATCAGGTATTTTGGCATTCCAATTTTGAGGTTTTTTGGGATTAAAATGAATATATTCTACTAAATTAGGTATAGCCGAAAAAGGTCCATTAAACCATTCTCTAAAATGTCTATCTGTTATATAACTTAAATCTTCTTTTCCGAAACCATTTATATGAATATTTATCTGATTATCAATTTTTGTACTATTATTTGTATTATTATTTGTTATACTATTATCAGTATTAGTAGTATTTCCTGCTTTTTTCATTAATATTTCAATTTGATTTCTCATAAAATCCATTTGTTCTTTGGTATGACCTAAAACTATGTCCATTTGAGCTTTCATTAAAGCCATTTCAGCTTCTTTTTCTTCTTTGACTTTAGCCATTTCAGCTTCTAATATAGCAATTTTGTCATTTTTAACTTTTTCAGCTTCTTTTTTTTCTTTACAATTCTTCATATGTTTAGACATATTACTATTTGTAGAATAAGATTTATTGCAATAATCACATATATATTTTGATTTAGAATTAATTTCAGATTTATTTAAATTTAATTCAGAGGATTTTTTTGGATTCAATTTTGATTCAAATGGAACAATATGGAATACATTTTCATTTATTTCCTTTTTCATCGTTTCAATACTGATGTTACTAAATATAGGTTTACATGGTTTCTTCCTGTTCTCTAAATGTCTTTTAAAATGAGTTTTTATGTGACTACTAAAGCCACAACGTTTACATGTATATACCATGTTTATTATATATTTACATTTTATTTTTAAATATTTTTAAATTGTATAATAATATACTTTTTTATATACAATTATACAAAAATATAAAAATGTATACAAATTACGGGCATTTCAAAACCCCAGAGAGAGAAATTTAATTTTGGAAAATTTGAAAACTAAAACGAAAATGAAGGTGAACTTTTTTTGAGTTTTTTGGACCCTCATGATTCCAGTCTTATACACATATTTGGCTCCTAAAATTGAATTATAACACACATATATGTATGCATTTATGAGGTTTGAGACCTATATCATGAAAATAAAATAATAAAAATACCATTATATGAAGTAATATAATTGATAAATATGATATTAGGGAAGTTTAGGTAAAAAAAAGTATAATTTTTTATAAAAGAATACAATATTAATAATTGATAATATAAATATTTAGGATAATGATTGTACTAAATATTATATAATATTAATATTTAGGATGAAAAGAGGATAGCATAATGTAATTAATATATATAAATAGTTAGTATTTATGTATATTAAGGTATAAAATCATATTAATAATTAATAAAGTTAGGAATATAATTATAATGTTCGATATTATCTTTTAAAAATTTACATCTATAATTAATAGAAATTCCATATTTAAGGCACCATAATGATGCGATAATTGCTTGATTTTGCTTAATGTAATTAATATCAGAGTTAGATAAATTAATTCTAATATAGGTAAGTGTTTTTAATATATTTTTTAATTGACGATTAAGAATAAACATATTATATTCTTTGATACTTAAAATAAAGTTAATAGGTAAATTAAATTCAAAAATATCTTCTACATTTTTATTTTGAGAAGACAAAATTTCCCAATCATCAATAATACTATATAATTCATCTAAATTTGACTTATTTATACCTAAAAAATTTTTACAAACAATATATTTTTCAGAATTAGCAGGTCTCGATGTAAAAGGTTTAACTAAATTAACAGTTAAAAACATAGTTGTTAAAAAATAAATTATTTTAAGACTAAATTTTGTTATATTATCAAATACTTTGAGTACAAAATGTCCATTAAGTTTAAGTATAGATATTCCAGCAACAATTTGACAAATTATAAGTCTATAGGATAGTTCTTCTTGTTTATTGTAATCAATAGAAAAATCAAAACCTCCGTCAGCAGTAACAAGATCACATTTATTATTATTCATTTTTTTTTCTAAGTGAATTAAATTTTCAGTTTTATATAGATCTCCAGAACCATCATTACCATAATATATATCTATATTTGGATTTTCTTTGAATATTCTCATAGATTTTTTCCACCCAGGTATATCAGATTTATATGATTTTAATGTCATACAATTAATACTATCATCAGATGTATTACAATAATGTTTACGAATATTACAAATAGCTTCTACAAAACCACCAGGTCCTTCTGCTAAACAAAATACAGTAATACTTTTATTACTATTATCTATTAAATTAAAATCTTTAATCATTTCCCACATTTTAAAATATGATCGACTTATAGGATCATAATTAGCTAGACCTATATTTGTTAATTGAATATTTTTATTACTAATATGTATCATTTCAAAATCATTTGTTAATTTTTTACAATAGTCCCAAATTTTATGATTGTTAACAAGGTCAATTTGGTTTTTATATTTATAAATTAAATTATCAATATCAATTAATATTTTTTCAGGGTATTGATCTTTACCCAATATTTTTAAATTTACTTTAGGAAACGGAATAGAATTATGAGATAGTTCTAATATATGTTTATTAAGAATATCTGAATAATTTTGATAACTCATAAAAAATATATATATTTATTTTTTAAGTAATTATTCAGATTTAATATTAGCAAGAAAATATCGATGAAGATCAATAGGTTTAATTTTAGATTGTAGACCACTATATTTACTTATATCTATATTATATGGTGGTTTAGAAATATCAATTTCATCATTATAATCATCGAGTAATTTAAAATTTTTTTCATATTTATCAGTTATTAGAATTAAATATTTATTTTCAAAATTTTTAAGAACTTTAATAGCAAGTTCCATATATTTGCTTAACAATGGTTTCATCTTTTCCTTATCCTGAATAGGTTTTTTTAAATTTAATGGTTTTTTAGTAATTTTAGATTGACTTTGAGTAACTTTTGTAGTAGTAGAACTAATACTTGTAGAACTAGTACTAGCAGAAGTTGTACCAGCAGAAGTTGTAATATCATCAGAAATTATTTTTTTTTTTATTAATTTTTTTGGAGTGATTTTAAATTTATTTTTAGAATGGGCTTCCAAAAGCATTTCACGAAGTAATACCCAAACTTTTTCGGATATATCAATATCATGATATTCATTAATCAAATCACGAATAAATTTTTGATTAGACTCAATATTAAATTTGGATAATTTTGTTCTCCATTCTCTAATACCTTTTGAAAAATTATCATCTGCTTTAATAAATAACATTTTAGCTTGTGTCTCTACATTAGTTTCTTTTTTGAATATGAAAAATCGATTTAATGAACTAATTATCTTTTCATCCTCACTCATATTTTTTAATATATTTTGGTATAATATTTTAGTTTTTAAAGGAATATCTTTACTAGATAATAAATCTTGAGATATTTTATCATAAATTAAATTAAATGTTCCTTCGCAAGTTATTGATTTATCTAAGTTAGCAGGTAAGTTCATATCTTTTTTTTCATTTTCAGTTAATAATCTAATACCTTTTTTTAATAATTTTTCAGTTAAATAATCAAAATTAACAATGTATTCAGTAATTTCTTGATTGATACTTTGTATGAATACTTCTATTTTTAGTCCCAATGAAGTATTATCATTATTTAATTTATCAATATTAAATAATTTTTTAATTCTCCAAATAAGATTATCATCTTTAAGACCTTCTCTATATTCTTTTAATTTAATATTACTTAGATAATTAAATATTTCTTTACCATCAAAACATGTACCGATAAAATAACCACCTTCATTTAAGTTTTCTTCAATATTATCTATTAAATTATCTAATGTAATTTCGTCACTAAAGAAATAATGAATAGCAAACATCATACTAATTATATCAAACTTCTTTTTTTCTCTATTTTCAAATTCGGTATTCCATATTTGATTATATAATTTTGTAGAAATAGTATCTTGTAACGAAAATGAATAGCCTCTTTGAATATTTTTAGAAACATCTCCGACTAAAAAATCAATAGTACATGGAAATACATCATTTCTATTTTTATATTTTTGTATTATATCATTTCTTCTTTTACAAGCACCATCTATTTCATCATCAATATTGTTTTTAATAATATCAATACCAACTATCTCATTAATATTATTATTAATCCATTTTGGTATATCACCTCCTTTACCAGTAGCTAAATCAAGTAATGATATTGAATTGATACCGTCTATTTTTAATTTATTAGTAACATTCTTATATAAAATATCATTTTTAACTACTTTATTATGAAATTCTTGCATACTAATAGTAATAGATTTTTCTCTAGATACAGATAAATCTCGTCGATAATATTTATCATCACTATCAAGTTCAACTGGTATCTGACAACCAGTTGTAATCATAATTTCAGTTATAGGATTATGTATTGCCTTCCAGTTATTATCAGCCGTAATAAAATTATTGCCATAATTTATATTACAAATACGTGAATCTAAAGGAATATAATTATAATCAGGATAATATTTCAAAATTTTATCAATATTTTCTACAAAATTTCTAGTTTCTGTATATTTTGTATTAAATATTTTATTTGGAACTTTATCTATAATATATTTTAATTCATTGTATAAATATTTTTCACTACTTGTAAAATTTATATTGAATTTTCTTTGGGTAAAATTATATAATTTATTATATAGTTCTTTTTGTTTAGAAACTCCTAATTTATAAGAATAAGTTTTATCATGTCTAGTCCTTAAAGGTACCCATCTAAAATGTTCTGAATCAATATATCTCTCGTCATTTTTATTATAATTTTGATAAGAAAATTCAACAATGGTGTCATCAGTAATAATATCATCAGTAGGAACCCAGTTTCCAAAACATTCTATTCTATCTCCATTTTCAATAGTATAATCATTAAATTTAATACTATGATTCCATTTATTACCTAAAACTACATTTTTATTGGAATCAATTCTAAGTTTACATAGGTGTGCCTGTTCGTTATATGGCTTAGTAGGGAAAAATTTATGAGGTATATAACGAAAATCTTTTGTTGTTCTATTTACATCATAATCTTTGTCTATTTGTGTTCTACAATGCTCAATATTATTTATTTGATTTTTACCTACATATAAATTATAAGTTTTATAGCTAACAAGTTGTTTATCATTACCAACATGGATAAATTGAGTTTTAGTTTTTGATTGGTTGATACTATGACCATTATAATTTGCTAATTCATCTTTTTCTTCTTTAATCAAAAAATCAATAGTAGTTTCATACTCTGGTTTCCATTTTAAATTTAAATCCCATGTTATACCAGTATATAAATCGTAATTATAATTACTATTGTCATAAGATACAGGGTAAGAAGCAGGTGTATAAATCAAGCCATCATATTTATATTCACTATGTCCATTTTTAAAAGCATCCCATACAATTTTTGAATATTCAAATATATCAGTTTTATTATCAGGATTTGTTAAATAAAATTTTTTCTTTGAAATTTTAAATATGTTTTCACGAGAAGTTTCATCAGTAAAATCAGTATTTATATTTTCTACTATTTTTTCTAATAAATTTTCTCTTGTATTAACATTTAACGATGGCTGTAACATAAAAGGTAATTTTTTTGTGTCAGTGGTATTATTGTTAGGACGATATGAATTAAAATAAATATCATATGCGACAAATTTCAGTACATCTTTATCATTTAAATCTTTATCAATTAATTCACCATTTAATAGTGAATTACAATATTTATCATGTAAACTTTTATCTTTTATTTTCAAATTTGTAGAATAAATTTTTAAATTAGTATCTATCAAATATATTTTTCCAACATAATTATTCGCATATTTATCATAAATATCTTGAGAAACATAAAAAGGCGAGGATTCATTTTCAATTCCAGTTTTGAAATGATTAATACCTACAATATATAAATATACACCTAAACCATCTGCTTTATCAGTAATAGTATAAGAATTATTAACTATTGAATCTTTGCCATCATATTTATTTTGAATATGAATTAAATCTAATGTAACAGGTTTAGGACCGATTTTAAAAGTACTATCTTTTTTAAATTTATTAATATTCAACAGTTCTTTGTCTAAGAAATTTTTTTCATCACTAAGATTAATAGATTTAGTAGATATTTTATGAAAATATTCATTATTATTATTGGGTTTTTGTTTTATTTCATCGATAGCTTTATCAGATTTTTTATTAATTTCATTAAATTCCAAAGTTATTTTTTCTATTTCTAGATCTTTTTGTGCTGAATCTAAAGAGGAATTTTCATTTATAGATTTTATTTTTAAATCTAATTGTGATTTTTTAGGTTTGTCGTTAGATATATTATTAATCTGTCGAATATCATCTAATATTTCTTTTTTTGTATTTATAATTTGATTAAAATTATTCTGAATAAGTTTTTTATATATATCTAAAATATCATTTTCTTCATTTTTACTAATCATAAATGGATAGTTATACATTAGTCCTTGTATAAGTTCTATTTTTGATTCAATATTTTTTTTTGCTTCCGGAAATTCAGGTATTTTTTCTTTATCTATGAATAATTCTAATTCAACTTCGTATTTTTTTTCGGATTCTAGTAATTTAGAGTTATAAAATTCTTTTACAGGGATAGATACAAAACGATTTTTATCATTTGTTTTTCCGAATGAAGATTGTACGACAGTTAAATCTAATCTAACATTAGAGTTTGATATAAATGAATATCTATTTTTTAATCTAAAAGTTTTATATGAATTTTTAAAATCTAATTTTTTGAATTGTTGATATACTGCATTAGATTTTATAGCCAATTCACGAACATTAGTATTAAAATTATTACTATGACTTAATATTAATTCATCTTTTAATGTAAACTTAATACCATAATTATCTACTTGCAAAGTTAAATTTTTTCCATTTTCAAAAATTTCATTTTTTTCTTCTAAATCTATGTCTCCGGGTTGAATTGTAGATACTTCTTTAAACATAATATCAACTAACTCTTTATTATTTATAATACTTGCCAAATCATTTGTTTTACAATATTGGGATATATTATCTTTTCCTTTAATAGTAATTCTTAATGGAAATTGAGTATTGACATTTATATCATTATCTTTATGAAATGAAATATCTAAGGTAGTAATAGAATTTTCTTTAACTAATTTCCATTCACTATCATCTATCTTACTTATATTTTTCATATATTTCAATATATTAATAAACATTGGTTGGGTGATATAATGATCTTTAAATTTGCTAGACCCAAAAATTATTTCCAATTCTCTATCATTATATTTTTTATTTTTTTTTAATTTATGAAGTAATTCAATCCATTGTAACTCATTATCGGCAAAATTAATCATTTGATATATAGTATATTAAACTTTTTTTATTTAAATAATTTTTTATATATCAACATCAATTTTATTAATAATATATTAAATATCAGATATGTCTATTATATTTAGGTAAAATTCTATAATAAAATTAAAAACTATATATTTACAAAAATAAATTAGGAAATAAAATTTATGTAATTTTAGAATAGTATTTAATAAATAGTTATCTTATCAAAAAAATTATAAAATAAATTATTTAAGAGAATAATAATTTATTTTAAAAAAAAAATAAATTAGGAAATAAAATTTATGTAATTTTAGAATAGTATTTAATAAATAGTTATCTTATCAAAAAAATTATAAAATAAATTATTTAAGAGAATAATAATTTATTTTAAAAAAAAAAAAAAATAAATCATTAAAATAAAATTATTTCTTCTAATAATTCTTTCTTTGATTTATTAATAGATATTTATTTATTTATTTCTTCTAATAATTCTTTCTTTGATTTATTAATTAAACCTGTTTTACCCTGTTTTTTAATATCTATATTTTTTCCTTTAGCAATATTTTGTAATTCACCGATTTTTAGATTGGATAAAGTATTTTTAGATGTTTTTTTTACATTATTGATTAAAATATTATGTTTTAAACATAATTCATGATCAATAAAACTTAAATTTTCACAATTAAAATGAACATAAAAATATTTATCTTTTTTAATTAATAAAATACTATATCTATTTTCATTATAATTATTTAAATAATTAATTATATCATTATCTTTTAGAAGAATATTTACTTTAAAATAATCACCAATATATGTATAAAAATATTCATTATTCATTACTTTATTATTAATTAAACTATCTTGAAATTCTGTTTTCTTAAACCTCTTATGATTATATTTAAGTTTACTATACAAATTTTTTTTATCAAGATCAATAGCCATCATATATTTTAATTCTTTAATAAATTGATCTCTTTTATTATCAGTCAAATATAGAAATTTTTTATATAAAATAATACAACAGCAATATAAAATAGGTTCTTTTGATACAACTAGTATATTTTGATAATTATCAAATATACTAATATCTAATTTAATATCAATATAACTAACATAATCATAGTTACTTTTTACAGAATCAATTTCCTTTTTTTTTGTTGGTACATTTGATTTAATCAGTTTATCATTATTTAATTTATTACATAAATTTTTCTTATTTTCATTAACGATATCTTTATCTATATTATTTAATATACTAATTGTATCATTTATATCATATAAATTATTAGAAATAACTTTGTTAGAATCATTTACACTATTTAATTTATTAGAAGTATTATCTATACTATCTAATTTATTAAAAGTAACTTTATTAATATCAGTTACATTATTTAATTTATTAGAAGAAGCTTCATTATTTTTGTTATTAGTGTAAATTTTATTATCTTTAGATAGTAATTTTTTTTTTTTATTTTGTATATTTTTAATAATATTTTGTAGATATAGTTGTTCATTTTTTTTTTTATTATTATCAATATTTAATACATTAGATTGAGTTAATGAACTATTCTCAAAATTTTCTATATTAGATTGAGATTTATTATTATCAACAAGTGTATCTATAATATATTCTAATTTTTTATTATAATAATTATTAAATTTCATTATGTATATATAAATAAAATTACTTTAAATAAATCAAATTTAAATTAATTCTTCTTGTAATTCATTACTTAAATCTGATTCCTTATCATACATAAAATAACTATCATTATCATTATCATTATCATTTTCATAATCTATATCAGAATTATAACTAGCTTTGTCTAATTCACTAATATTATCATCAATTATATTTTCAATTTTTTTAGATTTATTATTAAGTTTATTTTTCCAATTTCCAGTAGTATTTCTATTTATATTTCTACATCTATTCATAATTCTACCTTTAACACCAGTAAATTTAATTTTTTTAGTTTTTAAAATAGGGATAGGATTTTTTTTTTCAGTATTTTCGTTAAATGCTTTTTGAGAACTAACAGATAATTTATCAATATATGTTCTAAAAGAAAATTTATCAGTTATTTTGGAGTCTTTGTTTTTTATATTTTTAAAATATTGTTCATTTTCTATAATATATGATTGGTATCCTTCATACAAATCTTCTTCAATATCCGAATCATTCGATTTATTACTAGAAATATCAGAGGAAATATTTTTTTCTAAATTATAAGTATTTTTAGTATTAACATTATTTAAAATTTCAGATCTATATTTTTCTTCATCTACTTTCATAACAAGTTTATTATTGTCACAATATTCAACGAACTCAGATAATTTAGTAATAGTTTCATCCCGTAAATATTTTAAATTAATAAATATTCCATTATTATTCTCAGATATTTTATCAGTATCTTTTCTTATGATATTAAATATTTCACATTGTTCATTGTAATGTAATTTATTAATTTTTTTTTTTAATTGCTCTTTTTGTTTCATAGATATAGATGATATTTTATTTACCATTAATATATAGTTATAAAAAAATAATATAATTTTATCTTAAATTATTTATTTGCTAATTTTGCTATAACATTAATTTCAGTATCATATAATTCAAATTTAGAACAAATTACTTCTACATCTATTAATGAATTTTTAGTAATAGAAGCAAATTCTTCTAATTGATCTTGGTGATGTAATTTTGATAGACAAATTAATAAAGGTTTAGCTTCACACATAATACCCATTTTATTACTTCCTAAAACTTTACATCTAATTTTATCACCTTGATGAGGAGAACATACAAGAACTTCTAATTTTAAATCAAAGATGATATTCCCTGAAAAATGAGATGAATCTATTCTTCCAATACTTCTTTCCAAAATTTTAATAGATCCCGGTTGTATATATCCAATTTTAGAACATTTTCCTTCTAATTTTTTATTAATTTTATTTAATAAAGATGCATCAATATTTTCTACAATATTATTTGGTTCAAGTTGTTCTCTCTCATTCATAATTTGAGTATAAAAAATGTTATTTTTATTACTAAAATTTTTTTTTAACATATTATTATTTAATCAGATATAATTTTAAATATTAATCAAATTTATAATTCTTTTATATTATTAATTACAAATTTTAATAAGATCTAAATTTGGATAATGTGAAGATGCTTTCTTACAATATTTTTCTTTTGCAATTCTATTAAGTTCTGATGTATTTTTAACAAATATTGATCGTCCAAAATCAATTATTTTAATATCAGATTCATTTTCACTTAATAATACATTTCCAGAATGTAAATCACAATGTCTAATATCTTCACCGTGCATATCATCAATTCTTTTATTAAATTTTGGACATAATTCTATTTTATTATCTTTCAATTTTTTAGATAACAATGAGTTATAACCCTTTAAATATTCCATTGTAATTATGCCAAATTCTAAATTGTTTATACATTGTTTTTTACATTCATCAATATATTTTTCTTCTAAAAGGTTAGATTTATTATCTAGATCAAAAATTTTATAATTGGATTCTAACATTTTTTTGAAATCAGTTCTATTGATTATTGAATAATTAAAAACTTTTGGTCCTATCTCTAATTCACCCATTTTTTTTAATATATTACATTCCTTAAAAAATTCAGCAGGTTTTACAGTTTCTTTATAAATGCCTAAATTAGTTTTGAATTGTTCAGTTTCTTCATTTATAACCAAACATTTAAGTAAAATATTTTCTTTATTATGTAAAAATATATATCCATATGCACTATCTTCTGATAAATCACTATTAAAAGTGTAATTAAACGACTCTGATATTAAGGTAGACACTGGTATAGTAGTTTTTTCTAAAGGCAAACTTATGTTACTTCCTCCTATTAATAGAATATAATTTTGTAGTATATTTTTACCTAATTTACTGTAAATACTTACAAATCTATTTGTAAATGGATTTTTAATAGTATTATACATATACATATATTCATATAGATATATAAAATAATTATTTAATTTTCAAAATATGATTCTTCGGCATTATAAAAATATTTAAGGTGCTTACCAGAAACAATTTTTGATGATTGCTCATCTAACAGATAGTCTCTATATCTCAACATTAATTCTAATTCTTCACATAAAGATTTTCCTGATTTAGTTTTACCTTTTTTTTGCGAAACTTTATCAGGTTTTGAACTTTGATATTTCTCTCGATTGTAAATAAAATTTATACTTTCTATAATTTCTGGAGTATTTTTATGACCTATTCCATGTCCACATCTAGCTCCAGTTCTTACTGTTTTTTTACTTTGTATACCTTCTTTAGTTATTTCAGGTTTATAATTTATTTTATTGGTAATATAAAAATATTCTTCTTCATTGACTTTAGTTTCAGATAAATTAAGAAATCCATATATAGTTGCTATATTTTTTGTTTTATCAGTAATATTTTTATTAACTAATGTTAATTTACTGAATAAATCTGATATAGTTGCTGATTCTTGCCATATTTTTTGTTCTTCATTATATTCAAAAAATTTTTCATAATATTTAGATTTTTGAGTACTATCATAATAACTTATTCTAAAATAATATGGATAGTTAGTACTTGAAGTATGAATTAAAGGATTATTTCTTAAGTTTTCAATATCATTACGTGTAAATATAGAATAAGATTGATCAGAAGGATATTTTTGAGTATAATGTTTTATTATAATTTCATCTAATTCATTTGTGGGTAAATTATTATTTTTGATAATATTTGTTAGTGTTATTTCAAATAATTTCTTTTTATCTTGAGGAGCAAGACGATCAATTTTATATAGAACTTTCATTCTTGTGATATCAAAAACATTAGGATAATATCCATTAGTTTTTATTATAGTATCTTTAGTTTTTGATTTAATTTTTTTTTTTTTTTTATCAAAATCAATAATTAGATGACTAATATCAATATCTATCAGAAAATCTTTGCTCATAATTTCTTTATAATAATTATTTATAATATATATAAAAGCATTATTATCATTATTAACATTTTGAATTAAAATATTTTTAGTTTCATCATGTATAGATCCAAAAGCATAAATGACCAATTTTGAATAGTCAAAATTACTATCATACAAAGTTTCTATATGAGATGAATCTGATGTTTCTTCGTCATTTTGAAAATTATTTTGAGATAATTTAATATATTTTTGTGTATTATTTAAATTAATTTTTTTGGTAATAGTATTTAAAGGTTTTTTTCTATAAAATAAAGGAGTATTATAATCATTTAATTCATTTGATGTAAATATATATACACCATCACGTGATATTAGGGTACCCTCTCTATTATACATATCATATATTATTTCTTTATTATTAATAATTTCATCTAAACCAATATAAATATAGTCATCACATATATTTTCTCCTAAAACTTTTATTTTATCTAAAATTTCAGGTAATGTATATGAGAATTCTTTAATAAATATAGCTTTTATATATTCTTTAGCAGTATCAATATTATCTCTAGCAAATTCTTCAGAATAAGTATCAGAATTAATATTCATATCAGCATTAGTGATTGATTTCTGATCAGTAACCCATTCACAATTATAATCACATAAATTATAGTCACATCTTTGCGAATAATCTTCATCAAAAAGTGGTACATCAATATAATCATTTTTAGAATTAAACATTAGTTGGGTAGTATTAAGTAGATTTTTTTCTAAAAATACATTTCCAAATTTATTCAATTGACAATCAATAGCATTAACTTTAATAATTCTAGAAATAATAGCCATTTTTTTTTTTTTGATGTAGGCTTTTCTATATACTTTTTCATCATATGTTTCAGTTTTTAAATGAGCTAAATTTTGAGGTAATGCAGAACTATGTAAATATAATGTAACATTTTGATATGGCCTTGGCAAATTTTTATGTGAAAAGTTTCTAATACTTCTACCAGCTGCTTGTTCCATCATATTTAAATGATGCCAAGGATCTAAAATATGTGTTTCTCTAACATTAAAAAATGATATACCTTGTTCTACAACTTTTGATCCTAATATAACCAGAATTTCTTCTCCATTAATATTATTTAATTTATTTCCATCTTTATCAAATAATTTTTCACCACGTACAGCTTTAACAAGTTGAAAAAGATCTGCTTTAGAAGCAGTACCATCTAAGTAAATATATCTTGCTTGTTTAAATGTAGATTTATCTTGTAATTGGCTGAAAAAAACTTTATTTCGAGCACAAAATGGGTCTTTTGTCTTTATATTTAACATATTTTTTTCAGTATATTTATTTTCTTTATTACACCAAATATATCTATTAAAACCATTTTCTTCTAGCATTAATGCTAGAGATTTTATACCATGTTCAATAAATTGAGAATAAATAAATACTATACCTTGTGATGGTTTTATTATTGGATTATTATAATAATTTCCAACAATATTATCAATAATACTTTTAAATTTAGTAGAAAATTTTATAATTTTATTTCTATGAAAAACTCCAACATTATCTCCCTCTAAATTACTTAAATCATATTCATTAATAACTTTATAGGAATAAATATTATCGTTAATATCGAAAATTTTTTCTAAAGATTTATCACCAATAATTCCCATAGGCTCATTAACGATGTTACCATTAGAATCCGATAATGAAAAAAGGTTACTATAATCAGGAAAAACAATATTACTTGATTGAAGTAATTGTATACCAAATCCACCCTTTTTTGAATCATCATCATCATCAATACTTTGTTTATCTTTTAACTGTAGAAATTTACTGACAAAGTGAAATTGCCAATTACTCATTTCATTTTTATATAAAATTAGTTGATTATCTTGGATTTTTTCATTGGAATCTATTTTAACATTATTATAAGATTTATCAGGATTGGGGGTATACCCTCTATTTTCTATATCAGGAAATAATTTTAAAGGAAATCTATATGGATCTTCTCCGCGTAAATATGAAATATATCCTCTTGATTTATCTATAAAAAGTTTAATAGCTTTTGATTTTGTACTTAAATCAGTAATATCAATATTTTGAGATAAATTAAAATAATCATGAGATATAGTATCTTCGTCCCATATTTTAATATCAATTCCATCCGATGTTTTTTTTCCACCAGATTTAAAAATTAAATAATCTTCTATCGGAGATATTTTATCATTCCATCTTAATAAATTAATTAACCAAATAATTTCTTTAGAAATATTATACATTGGTGTCGCACTTAAAACTATTAATTTTGTATTATGTGCATATCTAGTGATCATTTCTAGGAAAGGAGGAACCTTTTTTGACTCTTCAGTACCTGAACCTTCTCTAGTAATATGAGCTTCATCTAAAATTATAACTCTATTTGAATACTTTTCTTTAATATAATTTAATTTTTTATATTCAGCATTTTTTGTAAAATCTACATGTATTTTATCATAATTTTTATCTATTTTATCAAAAACTCTTTGGATTTCAAAAGCTAATTTTTGATAACCATAAAATTCATAATATTTGTCAATAGTTCGATTTATCTGAATTCTTTTTTGACGTTCATTTTTATTATTATCATACAAAAAAGATAGTTCTTTTAAATACTTAGATCCAGTACATTGCTTGTTATATGAATTTTTATCATATAATTCTTTTTCTATATTAAATATTTCATCTTTCCATGTATTTCTTAATGTATCACCAGGAGTTAAAACCAATATTTTTTGATCCTGTTTTTGAATGATATCTCTAAAATTTTCGGCAATGGATATAGCAGCACATGTTTTTCCTACTCCTACTCCATGCCACAATAATATTCCATTATATGGAGTATTATTTGATACAAAATTTTTAACAAATTTTTGACTTTGTGAACGTTTAAATCCTTTCAATTTTGATTGATTCTTTAAATAATTATCATAACTTGATATTTCTATAATTTTGTTATCATTAAACTCTTTTTTCATGTATATTTTCTTATTAAATAATTTATCACTACTATTAGGATAATAATTGAAATCATTATCATCTGTTACTAAATTTTCTGTTTCTTCTAATATATTAATATGTTCTTCTAATAAATAATTTATTACATCATATTCAATTTCGTTAATCTTTCTAGATATATACGATTTAGAAGTCCAAATATTAAAGTAGATATTTTTCTCTTCATTTGTTAAAAATTTAATAGAAATATTTAAAATTTGAATTTTATCTGACTTAGATTCTTTCTCTATTTGTTTTTCTATTTTTTTTTTATAAATCCAATAAAACTTAAACCAAAATTTTTTTCTTTGAAATTTTTTTTTGAATTCTTCATTTGATAGTAATAAAAATGCATTTATATTTGCAGTATTTTCTTGTATTATTTCATCTAAACTCTTTCCTTGATAATCAGAATTATTCATTTATAATATAATATTATATTTTATAAATATATAAAAGATTTAGATACTTTGTGATTTAACATTATTATAACAAAATTTATTATCTATTTTATTATTATAAATATCATTCGATAAATACAGTTTTTTTTCAATAATATATTTATTTGCTTGTATAATTATATTTTGTTTTTCAATATAGTAATCACGTATTAAATCTACACATTCGTTTTTATCAAACATACCTATTTTACTTATTTCAGTTATTTGATATTTTGAATTTGTATCTAATTTAAAATTAATATTCCCTATTGATTTTGCCAAATAATAAATATGTTTGTATTTTATATTATCCGAGCCAACATATTCCTCTATAAATGGAGGAATATTTGATAATATAATAAAATTATCATCGCACATTCCTGTTTCTTCTTTAAATTCTCTTTTAGCTGCATCATAATCACTTTCTTTTATATTTCTTCTACCTTTTGGTATTCCCCATTCTGTTTCTTTCCATGAATAATTAATTTTATCTATAAAATAATCTAGATTAATATACACATCGTCTAGATTATAACCATATAATATTCTTTCAAATTTCTTTTTTGCTTGTATATTATCATTTATAAAATTTTTTTTTTTTGATTTGAATCTATTTTGCATCCATAAATTCTCCCATAAATAATCAAATCTATTATTTTTTATTTTATCAATTTCACTTTCAGACATTTGAAAAAATAATTTAGTAATATATGCTATATCACTAGAAGCATATTTCCCGCGTATAAATTCTACATAGCCAATTGAATCTTTTCTCCTAACAAGTAAAAATTTTATATTATCTATATCACTATAATATTTAAATAATAATACACCTAAACTTATTATAGGATGATGGCAATCTTTATAAATATGATTTTTTTCTCCACAATTTCCACAATATATTATTTTATCTCGAACTTCAGAATTATAATTTTTGAATTTATTTAATTTTTTATTAAATTTAAATATATATATTATTTTTTATTTTATTTTTTTTTTTTTTTTTAATAATTAAAAAATAATTTTAATTTTTTTTTTTTTTTTTTTAAACATATAAAATTAGTTTAATTTGTAAACTAATTTTATATATTATATTTAATGAATACTATTCATGAAACTTTAGGAGATGATTCTATTTTAGTTTTTTTAAAAAAAAAATTTTTTAATTTATGGAATTCTATAAAAATAATTAAATATTCTTCAAATTGTAATTCTCAAATTTGTGGAAATACAATACCTCACGCAGGTTTTGAATATAGTGGTTTGATAGGATTATTCTCTATTGCTGATTTATTTTATAATTCACAATATGATACAAATGAAATAACTATTTTATGGTTTAAACACTCAATATATACAGAATATGAACATAGTCTTAAGAATGTATGTGATTTATGTTATTTATTATTTCCTGGAATAAAAATTAATAATATTTATATTGATTCAAGTTCCAAAATAGAAAATTTAGAAATTAGAGCACCTGTTTTAGTATCTACTGATTTTTCTCATCATAATTATTGTATTTCTCAAAAAAATTTATATGAAGTTTGGAAAAATGATAGTAAATCTTTTAATTTAGATATTAGAAAAGATTTTAAAACAATTGAAGATACACCATGTGGTAATGAACCATTAAGAATATATAAAGAATGGATAAAAAAAAATAAATATCAAATATCATTGAATGGATATTCAAATAGTACTGATAAAGATAATTGGTGGAAATCATTTGATAATGTCAAATTTTCAGGTGTAACATATGCTGTTTTATCAACGATAGAAGAATTTAATAATTCTTGGTTCAGTAACTTACAAAGTAAATTATTAGCCTATTCTCATTTAAAGTGGGTAGAAGATTATTTATTAGATATTGAAATCGAAAATAATGGATTAATATGGTCTCCTTTGAATAATAAAGTCGGATCATGTTTCATAAGTATTAGTGATTCTAATAATAATATTATATCTTGTTTTGGTTCTTGGGAAAATAATAATAATAGTCTATTAGAAATAATGAAAAAAGCAACAAATTTAGTAAAAAAATATTCATGGAATAATAATCCTCCATTATCAAAAAATATATTAGAAAAATATAGAAATTTTATTATTACTATAAATTTAATAGAACCCATACATAGATGGAAAAAAATTCATAATAATATAATTGAAAAAAATAGAGGATATGTATTTTATAAACCTAATGAAAATAAGATAGGTATGACATTTATTCCATCTGTATGGGAAAATATTAAAGATGAACAAGAATTTTATACTCATTTAATAAATAAACATAAAAATGTGTATAATGATATATCTGAATGGGATTTGTTTATGTATGAATCTATATCATGGAGTAGAAATATTTAATTGATTTATATATGAATTCAAAATTTTTTTACCTAAATTTCCATTAACTAATACTTTTCTTTTTGATAATGGATTTGTAATATAATTATAATTATTCTCCATTCCACCACCAAACATAGATACTCTATTATGATTTCTATTATATGTATGACTATCATTTACTCCATGACAATCATATCTATAACATAAATTATCTATTATTGAATGAGCTCTACCATCTGTATTTAATTCAGCATATCTTAAAAAAGTCTTCCAGTAATTAAACAATCCATTATCAGATCTACTCCAATTCATATAATATGTTGTCATTCCAGATTTTATCGTGAATATATAATTATTATTTTCATCTAATTCAATATCACTTATTGATAAATTACCGTTTTTTCCAAATACACCTATTTTTTCCTCATTTTCTATATATTCATTTTTCATTTCATCATCTGTAGTTTCTCCTTGGTCTATTTTTACTTTTTTTCCATATAGAGTTAATACATATTTTGAGTCAACAAAATATCCTGCTAAAGTACCCGGTTCCGTAAATCCACCATCATTAGATATTCTCCAATCTACCAATTCATTTTCACGTAATTTACTTTTTGTACCTCCCATAATTTTTACTATATATATATATAATAACAATTATTTTTATAAAAACTATAGATATTAATAATTTTTAAATATTTTAGTATATAATAATATTTTTATTTTTTTTTTCCTTTTAAATTGTATAATGGAACCAAATATATGGGGACCGGGTGCTTGGACCTTTTTACATTCAATAACATTAAATTATCCTGATAATCCTAGTATACAGGATAAGAAAATTTATAAAGATTTTTTTATGATGTTACCTAATATTTTACCTTGTACTATTTGTAGGCATAATTTAAATAAGCATTACAATGAGTTACCTATCAATTTTGCGTTATCAAATAAAGAAACTTTATCCAAATGGTTGGTTGAAATACACAACAAATCGAATGCTATAGATAATAAAAAAATTATAACATATCAAGAATTCTTAAAAATATATGAAAAAAAATATGAAAATTCAAATGAATCAATAACTTATTTTAAAGATAGGTTAAATAATCAAAAGAAATTAATCTATATATTAATTTTTTTTATATCTATTAGCTACACATATTTTATTTTAATAAAAAAAAAATAGTTAAAATTATTTATGATATAAAATTATCTACTATATTTAAATTTATTATAATTTAATTAGTGTTAATGTAGAAAATCTTAACGCAACTATAGCCCAAATATTTGAGCAATAATATAAAATAATAAATCATGTGCATTTAATACATTCTTTAAATACATCATTACAGATACTGCTGGATTAAAATTTCCTCCACTTATATCTCCACCAAAATAAATTACTGCTAATAAAGTTCAGCAATTGGTATAGGTTTTCCTTGACCAAGTATTACTGATAAAATATAAAGTTCCTATAAACTCTACTAAATATTTTATTAAATCTATATTATATTATTCCATTTTTATAATAAATATAAATTATTATTATAAAAATCTAAATTATATTTCGTTATTATGAAAAGATGTTTTATTATTTCCTCGTGTTACACCTATAAAATTTCGTTGATTTTCGGTAGTACATATACAACCATTTGATGTAGAATAGGTCGCAGGACAACAATCTGGACTTACCTTATTATATGTAAACATAAACATGCTATTAGGTGTCTTATTAGTACCATCTACACTAGGCCCGTCTGATACTAAATTACTATAATTAGGATTTATTGGTAATGTAGACCCTTGTGGTATATATAACTTTTCATTTATTAATTCTTTATTAGAAGGTTGATGTCGGTAGTATGAATCTGGACAATTTGTTAATCTTGTTAAATCTTTATTACTCATTCTATAATTAATATTTGCTGGATTTAATACTTGAAAATTCTCAATACCACTATTACCATTTTTATAACCATTTTTATCGATACCAATCATATCATCATCCGTTTTAAATCTTATAAATACAAAATTTACAAATATTAGCATCATCAAACATATTCCAACTATTAAAGTAAGTTGATTCATATTATAATATTATAGTAACAAATTATTAATTTTTAATTAATATTATTTAACTGAATTTAATATTTGAAAATTCTCGATACCACTATTACCATTTTTATAACCATTTTTATCTATACCAATGATATCATCATCCGTTTTAAACCTAATAAATATAAAATTTACAAATAATATCATCATTAAACATATTCCAACAATTACAGTAAGTTGATTCATATTATATATTATAATAACAAATTATTAATTATAAGTTAAAATAATATAAATAATTTCACTAACTTGTAAATTATTTATATTATATATAATAATGCCTTTATGGAATGAACATAAACTATATCAATATTATTTAGAAAATAATTATTTAAGAAAATATCGTATACAATTAATGTTGAATAAAGAAAGAGATGATAATTTAATTATAAATAAAGATGTTAATAATAATTTAGAAAAAAATGTAAATAATAAATTAATTAGTGAGATTATAGTAAAAAATGAAGAAATTAGTAATAATAAAATAAATAATAATGAAAAAAATAATGAAAAAAACGATGAAAAAAATATTGAAGAAGATCATTTACTTAATTCAAAATTATTTAATGAAAAAAAAAAATTCAGAGAAAATCAAGGAGAAATATATTCTGAAAAAAAAAGAATAGAATTGAAATTAAAAAAGTTAGAAGAAAAAAATAGAAGCTTTGAGGAGAATCAAGCAATTGCTCAAAAAATATGTGAAGAAAATTGTAAAATAGAAAGTGAAAAAAAGATAAAAATGATAGAAAAAGCAAAAAAAAATAGGTTAAAATTAGCAGATAAATTAAAGAATAATTTTAAATCAAGTAATATTGATGAAAATGAAAAAGCAAAAAAAAAACATTTAACTAGATTACAATTTATAGAGAATGAAAAAGACAAATTAAATAATATTGAATCTAAATTTATCTTAAAACATGATGTCATACAAAATATTTTAGAAAATAAACATTTGAAAGATGAAAAATCAAATAATATAAAATCATTAAAACCTGAAAAAAATAATATTGAATCTAAATTTATTCTAAAACAAGATACGAGACAAAATATTTTAGAAAATAAACATTTAAATGCTGAAAAAAATAATATTGAATCGAAACTTATCCTAAAACACGATGCTAGACAAAATATTTTAGAAAATAAACATTTAAATTCTGAAAAAAATAATATTGAATCTAAATTTATCCTAAAACACGATACGAGACAAAATATTATAGAAAATAAACATTTAAATGATGAAAAATCAAATAATATAAAATCATTAAAAGCTGAAAAAAATAATATTGAATCTAAATTTATCCTAAAACACGATACGAGACAAAATATTATAGAAAATAAACATTTAAATGATGAAAAATCAAATAATATAAAATCATTAAAAGCTGAAAAAAATAATATTGAATCTAAATTTATTCTAAAACAAGATATGAGACAAAATATTTTAGAAAAAATACATTTAAATGATGAAAAATCAAATAATATAAAATCATTAAAAGCTGAAAAAAATAATATTGAATCTAAATTTATTCTAAAACAAGATATGAGACAAAATATTTTAGAAAAAATACATTTAAATAATAATGAAATTTTTTATAATAAATTGTTAATTAAAAATAATCTAATAACTAATTCTAATTTAAATAAGCAAGAAAAAAATTTACAAAATAGTGAATCTAAATTATTAATAGAAAAAGAAAAAATAAAACAAAGCGATAAATTACAATTAAAATACAATTATAGAGCAGAAATTTTAAATAAATTAAAATTCATAAATAAAAATGTATTTATGTGTAGATTAGAATTAAAACAAAATATTTTAAAAAATAATGAACAACGTGTAAATAAATTATTACAAGATAAATTAAATATAAATCTTGATATCAAACTGAAACAATATAATGAAAAAATTACTAAAGAAAAAAAAATAAGAATGTTAAAAGAAGAGTATAATAAATTAAATATAAAAAACTTCAATCTAAATGAAAAATATATTAAAAGACAAGAAAATTTAGATATTAAAAGAGATCTTTACAATTCAAATTTAAATGCAAAAAATATTGAAATATTAAAATATAAAAATGAAATTAATAGTATAAATCTAATTTCAAAAAATGAACAATTCGCACAAATAAAATTACAAAAATTAAATTCAGAACTTGAAAGACTTAAAAAGGAAAAAGTAAAAATAAGTAATTTGAAGGAAATAAATAATAAATTATATAATGATTTATATGAAAAATCAATAGAAAATAGAAATATTAAAATAGATAAAATAAAATTAGATAAATCACATATAAATAATACAAAGCAAACGTGTACATTAATAAATAATTTATATACTATTAATTTAATAAGTAATGCAGAACATAAAAACAAAAATAAAAATACTATTATTGAACTTGAAAAATTTGTTCTTAAAGAAAAAAATAATTATGATAAAATAGTAAAGCTTCAAAGCAATCCATATAAATTTAATGAAAAAAAAAATAGAGCACTAGAAAAAAAAAAAATAAAAATTCAAATTAAAAATAAAACTAAAAATATAAAAAAATATAGACTTTTATTAAAAAATTATTATAATAAAAT
>Ga0206130_10002693_pt1 | contig 24321 bp, 21 predicted proteins | sample Helgoland_Spring_9_FD_148637 | JGI IMG/M metagenome (GOLD analysis project Ga0206130, IMG submission 148637) | Pelagic subsurface seawater microbial communities from Kabeltonne, Helgoland, North Sea - Helgoland_Spring_Bloom_20160512_1 | ecosystem: Environmental > Aquatic > Marine > Epipelagic ... | reverse complement strand
GGGTAAGTGATGAAGGAAATGGATTCGATTACGACGCCGTTCCTGACCCAACCTCTCCAGAAAACATACTTACTTGCGGAGGAAGAGGCGTTCATATTATGAAAGCTTTGGCAGATGAGTTAAATTACTCCGACAGTGGCCGCACTGTGGAATTAGAGTTTGACATTTAAACGAAAATTAAAATAAGTGGACTTTCCTGATCTTTCTGCTTTAGAAGATAATAATCAGTCTATTTCTTACCATGTGGAGGAAATAGACTTCGTTTTTAATGACATAAGTCAAAAGAATATCTCTAAGTGGCTTAGCGCTGTCGCAGAATTAGAGAACAATCAAATTATAGATTTAAATTATATTTTTTGCTCAGATGTGTTTCTTCATAAAATTAACCTTGATTTTCTGAATCACGACACACTGACAGATATAATAACATTTGATCTTGGCAATGCCGAAGATGCTTTTATTAATGGAGAGATATATATTTCTGTTGATCGAGTAAGAGAAAATGCAATTGCTCTTGATGTTGATTTTGATACTGAGTTAAGACGAGTCTTAGTCCATGGATTATTACACTTAATTGGTTATCCAGACAAGACGAAACAGGAGTCCGAGCTTATGCGGAAGCAAGAAGATAAAAGCCTTAGTCTTTATAAGCCTGTTTAGGTATTATTTACTTCCCGTTTTAGTATTTTTGGCATCATAATTAATATAGACACCTATGAATGCTGGCACTAAGTATTTTTCCCCTGCTTCTATTTCCAATTTCGGTTTTTCGACCTCTGCCCTATCTTATGCAGTTGAATCAATAGGAATTGATATCGTGCATACTCCCAAAAATAGTGGGGATAATGAGAATGATCTGCTGTTTTATGGTTTTAAAAACCCTTCAGATAAATCTGATTTAAATTCCTATATAACTAAGCTTTGGGAGGAGTTTCCTTGGAGATCTGGTCTGAAATCGGCATTTAGGTTAGAGGTTTACAACAAAATCCCAACAGATACTGATATAAATGTGGTAGGCCCTGTATTAGCTGCGGTTGTTGTTGCTTTCAATGTTTTCAATAAACGATCATTGGAACAAAGGGATTTGTTTGATTATACGAGAGACTGCCTCGAAGATAAGTTAGACGGTAAAACTTACAACAGTTTGGCTTGTTCTTTAATCGGTGGAATGATAGTCGGGTATAATGGCTCTTCTATTAAAGAATATCAGAGAATAAGTTTTCCTCAGGGCTTTTCTTCTGTATTGTGTGTAGGGCCCAAGAAGCCCTTGGATTCTGAGTCTCCAGTAGAGCGTCGGAGTGTAGATAATTTAATTAATCTGACTACTCAATTGGCTTTAATCCTATATAAGTCAAATTTAGACTTATTTCTTGCATTTAGTGAAGCGAATTTTAGTCTCGAAAACTTATCTTTAGATACTTTTGAAACTTCCTTCGCAGAAAAAGCCAAGACTTATGGTATTAATACCTTGTTTAGGCCTGCTAAAGACAATCGAGGACTAGTGGCTGTGGCTACCAATTCCTTCAAAGCTTCTGAATTAGCTGACGAGTTCAATGCTGATTGTAAAGTAAAAGGCTTTAAAGGGAATAGCGCTTTGTTTCTTAAGCACAACCACGAAGGGGTTTATAAATATTAATATTATTTTTTTTAATTAAATACAAGGATTGTTCCACGTGGAACAATATTGATTAACTCTCAACAATGAAACAGTTTTCCCTAGTTTTCTTTGCCTTAATCATTGGCACTAGTGTGTTTGCTCAGAGAGAAACAAATACAAATGACAATCGATTTAGACAATTGTATGATGTTCTTCCAACTCCAAACGCATACAGGGCCGCTTCTGGGGCTCCTGGGCACGAATATTGGCAGCAAAAGGCCGATTATAACATGAAAATCACGCTTGATGATGGTGATCAGCGTGTTTATGGAGAAGAAACTATCAAGTATACCAATAATTCGCCGGATGTGTTGACTTATTTATGGGTTCAACTAGACCAGAATGTTCGTGCTAAGGACAGTGATACGTATAAGATTCAGACTTCTTCAATAAGTGAAAGATCGTCGCTTAGGCAGTTGAAATCAGCTATGGGTCCGGAGTATTCCGACTATGATGGAGGATTTAAAGTAGATCATGTGAAAGATGCCTCTGGCAAAGCGATGAACTATGTGATCAACAAGACAATGATGCGAATTGACTTAGATAGTCCACTGAAACCTGGCGCCAATGTTAGCTTTTCTATCAAATGGTGGTATAACATCAACGACAGAATGGCTATTGGTGGAAGGTCTGGCTATGAGTATTTCGAGGAAAATGACAACTACCTTTATACTATTGCTCAGTTCTTTCCAAGAATGGCAACCTATACAGATAATGAAGGTTGGCAAAACAAACAGTTTTTAGGAAGAGGTGAGTTTGCGCTTGTTTTTGGAGATTATGATGTATCTATTACTGTTCCTGAAGATCACTATGTTTCAGCGACTGGTGTTTTGACTAATGAGAAGGATGTTTTGACGGCACAAGAACGTAAAAGGTTCGAAGAAGCCCGTACAGCATATGAAGAGCCTGTGATTATCGTAACTCAAGCAGAGGCTGAGGAGAACGAAAAAACAAAAGCTACTAAAAATAAGACTTGGAGGTTCAAGGCTGAGAATGTTAGAGATTTTGCTTTTGCTTCATCTCGTAAGTTTATTTGGGATGCTATGGCAGTTAAGCAGCAGAATGGAACTACTGTAATGGCTATGTCTATGTATCCGAAAGAGGGAAATCCGCTTTGGGAGCAATACTCTACTAAGGCAGTTGCACATACATTAAAGTGGTATTCTCACTTTACATTTGATTATCCTTATCCTGTTGCTTGGTCTATTCATGCTGCATCTATAGGAATGGAATACCCTATGATATGTTTTAATTTTGGACGTCCAGAAAAAGATGGAACGTATACTGCTAGAACAAAATATGGGATGATAGGTGTAATTATACATGAGGTGGGTCATAACTATTTCCCAATGATTGTTAACTCTGATGAGCGTCAATGGACATGGATGGATGAAGGTTTGAATTCATTTCTTCAATACCTAACAGAGCAACAGTTCGAAAGAGGTTACCCTTCTAGAAGTGGTGCTGCTTATAAGATTACAAGATATATGGGTGGAGATAAGTCAAATATTTCGCCTATTATGACTAACTCGGAGAGCATTTTCCAATTTGGTAATAATGCATATAGCAAACCAGCAACCGCTTTAAATATTTTAAGGGAAACGGTTATGGGGCCTGAGTTGTTTGACCATGCATTCAAAACATACTCTAATAGATGGATGATGAAACATCCATCACCTGCTGATTTCTTTAGAACGATGGAAGATGCCTCAGGGGTAGATTTAGATTGGTTCTGGAGATCTTGGTTCTATACAAATGATCATGTAGATATAGCTATAAACGATGTTAAATGGTTTGCTTTGGATACAAAAAATCCTGAAGTGGAGTCTGTAGCTAAAAAGGCTGAGCGTGATGCTGCACCTAAAAATATTTCAGAGATTCGTTATGATGCGCAAGAAGCGCCTGTTTATAACGAAGTTGATAAGGGTTTGGTAGATTTCTATACAACTTATGATCCACTTGATTATACAATACTTGATGTACAGGAATATAATCGTTACTATAACAGCTTGTCTGACGACGAGAAGGAGTTAATAGACGGTGGTTATAACTTTTACGAAATTACTTTAGAAAACTTGGGAGGAATACCAATGCCAGTTATTCTACAGTTTGATTTTGAAGATGGCTCATCACAAGAAGTAAGAATACCAGCGGAGATTTGGAGAATGGATCAAGCGGAGGTTTCAAAGGTATTTACTTTTGAAAAAGAGCTTACTCAAGTAAGTTTGGATCCTTTCCTGGAAACAGCAGATGTGGATACTGGTAATAATTATTATCCAGCAAGGAAGGAAATGTCTAGATTCGAATTGTACAAGGGACGTAGTAGAAGAGGTGGTTCAGGAGAAAACCCAATGCAACGTGCTAAACGTGCAGCGGAGGAAGGGAAATAAAACGTATTAAAATAAAAATTATATAAGGGTTGTTTTTAACAACCCTTTTTTTATGTTGTTATTACTTAATTAAGGATTGTTGAATTACTAACTTGCAGAAAATTTATTGCAGATGATTGATTACTCGAATTCAAAGCTTTTGGTAGAATCGGACAAGTTGAGATCAGGGACTGTAACCTGGAAATCCCCTTCAAACTTAGCTATTGTTAAGTATTGGGGAAAACATGGTGTCCAGTTGCCCCGAAATCCTTCCATTAGTATGACCTTGAATAATGCCTTCACGCAAACCAAGGTTTCATACGAAGCTCGAGAGAATCACGATGATTTATTTGATATAACGTTTAGGTTTCACGGGGAGTCTCAGCCTGCTTTTGCGAAGAAGATTTCTAGTTATTTTGAAAAGCTTTTGCCTGTATATCCGTTTTTGAAACAATTGAAATGGGATATAGAGTCTGAGAATTCATTTCCACATTCTGCAGGCATTGCTTCATCTGCATCATCAATGTCAGCTTTAGCACTTTGTCTTTGCTCAATTGAGGATGAGCTATTCGGCTCGCTAAGTGATGACTTGCTATTTGATCGTAAAGCTTCTTATTTGTCGAGGTTGGGCTCAGGGTCTGCTGCTCGTTCTGTGTTTCCACATTGGTCTGTGTGGGGAAAAGCAGACTTTGTGAACGGAAGTGATGATGAATTTGCCATTCCTTATGGTATGGAGGTTCACGACGATTTCAAATCATTTCATGACGACATACTTATAGTAAGCAAAGATGAAAAATCTGTTTCTTCTACTGCAGGACATCAGCTTATGGAGAATAATGCTTTCGCAAGTCCAAGGTATGATCAAGCAAACAGACGTCTACAGGATTTACTTGTAGCTATGCGTAAAGGTGACATAGAGTGTTTTGGAAAGATTGCAGAAGATGAAGCCTTAACTCTTCATGCCTTGATGATGGCCTCTAATCCTTCTTATTTACTTATGCACCCGAATTCTTTAGAGATTATAAATAGGGTTCGTGCATATCGAAAAGAAACGAACAATCCAGTTTATTTTAGTTTAGATGCTGGTCCTAATATTCACTTATTGTACCCAGAGAACATTGTTCACGAAATTCGTCCTTTTATAGAAGAGCAGTTGGTAGATCTTTGTGTTGATGGATTTTGGATAAAAGACTGGTGTGGAGAAGGTCCTGAACAATTATAATGATGAGATACTTTAGGTGGTTAATTGGTTATTTGGTGTTTATATCTTCTTGTGTTTTTGCACAGGTAAATCCAGAATGGCCAAAAGTACAGTCGGAAAGCTATAATAAAACGCTAAATCTTTTGCTTAGTGGTTCTGTACCATATATTAAAGTAGCCGACTTAAAGGAAGGAATTAATAATTATACAATTTTTGACACCAGAGCCAAAAGTGAATTTGATATATCTCATATCCCAGGAGCAATTTTCGTAGGTCCGGATCTAATTCTAGGGGACCTAGCTAAGGTTTCAAAGGAAAAACCAATAGTGGTCTATTGTTCGGTTGGTTACAGGAGTGAAAAATTTGGAGAGCAGTTAATCGAAAACGGATTTTCCAATGTTTCAAACCTGTATGGTGGTATTTTCGAGTGGGTCAACGAAGACAATGAATTATCGAAGTTGTCAGGTGGAGGAACAGAGGTTATTCATACATACAATTCGGCTTGGGGAAGATTCATAACCAACCCGAATTGCACGCAAGTTAATTAAGGCATCTAAGCTTCTTTTTCAAGCTCTTTTTCTTTTTTTAGTTGTAAGTGCTCTCCTTTGGAGTAGCAACCTCTGCATCGAGGTTCATATAGGTCTTTCTCACCGAGTAGAACTAGGTCACCATCTTTTTCTTTCCTGTATGAATGAGTAGCTAAAGAGCCGCAGTGAGGACAGATAGCATGTACTTTTGTGATATACTCTGATACTGCCAGCAATGAGGGTATTGGCCCGAAGGGTTTCCCGAGGTAATCCATATCAAGTCCTGCAATAATAACACGCTTTCCATCTAGAGCAAGTTTCTGAGAAACTTCCGCCAGTCCAAGATCAAAAAACTGTGCTTCGTCTATACCAATGACTTCATAGGAATCAGCTAACTCAAGAATCTCTATTGATTTAGATACACCTATGGCTTTTATGCTGTTGCTGTCGTGTGAAACTATTGCATTGTCCCCGTAGCGAGTATCAACAACAGGTTTGAAAATGATTACTTTTTGATTAGCAATAGTTGCCCGTTTAAGTCTTCTTATCAATTCTTCGGTCTTTCCGGAGAACATAGATCCGCAGATCACTTCAAGCCAACCGCACTTAGGTTCTTGCGGCATGTAGGGTTCTAAAAACATCTATATATTTGTAATATGATTCTAAAGGAGTTTGAAAGTATAAGATAAGAAGATTGCTCAAGAATAAAAATCTAAAGATTATAGATCTTAGAAACCATATGGATCTACGAAGGGATAGAAATAATATTTAAATTTTTGAACAGATATAAACTTCAAATAATCGCCAGTTTAAGCAATTTATTTGTTCGTATTTTGTTAAAGGTAATAGGGTATTGATTTAAGTTTTACGCCCATATTTTTATATTTTGTAACTAAAATTAATATCCTTCCGAAACATCATCTTATGAAGATTAAGAAATTTAAGAAAACCATATCCAGACTTACAGTTCTTTTAAACACAATGGATGACAATGAAAAGTTGTCGAATTTGGAGAAAGACCTAATTAGGAAGCACCTTCTCGATCTTTATGACATGACCTTAGAGAACACAGATACAGAGAAAGTAGAGCAGAAGGTAAAAGAGGTTCCGGTCTCGTCTGTTTATGATGAGGTTTTTGAGGAGCCTGTGATTGCAAAGCCCGATAAGATGCATCAAGCAGAGGCCCCGATAAAGCAGCTTGTTGAAGAGGAGCATATAGATCCAGAGCCTGTCTTAGTCAAAGAGGAAGTTTATCAAACAACACAGGTTGTTGAAGAACCGATTTTGGAATCCTCAAAGCCACTTACTACAGGAGCAAGAAAGCAATTGATCAATGATGATCATGCTGATATATTAGATTATGACTCTGAGACCAATGAACTGTCTGATCGTTTGGGAGAAAGTCCTATTTCAGATCTTACAAAAGCAATGGGTATCAATGAGCGCATGCTCACGGTTAATGAGCTTTTCGATGGCGATAATGCAGCGTTTAAAACATCTCTAAGTGCATTAAATGATATGGCTAACTATGAAGATGCTAAATCATATATATCTGCGCAGTTAATCGAAAAATACAATTGGGTTAGTCCAAAAAAGAGGAAAAAGGCGAAAGTGTTTATTAAACTTGTAAAAAGAAGATTTAATTAAAACCCTATACTTTGAAGAAGTTTTCTACAAGGCTGAAATCAAGTTTAAAACTACCGGCAGTGGTTTTGAGTATAATTTGGTTAGCGTTTCTCCTAAATTTTCCGCCTACTAATTGGGGGGTTTTACCCCTTAGTGTTGACGGCTTAAAAGGAATACTTTTTTCTCCTTTGATACACGGTGATCTCCAGCATATTATATCAAACTCAGCGCCCTTTTTTATGCTATTTAGTATGATGTTGTTTTTTTATCCAAAAGTGGCAAAGACTTCTTTTGGGTTGATCTATATCTTATCAGGGTTTTTAGTTTGGGTCTTTGGCAGAGAAAGCTATCATATAGGTGCTAGTGGAGTAGTATATGGGATGGTATCTTTCTTGTTTTGGTCGGGTATATTCAGACGATCAATACCTTCTATAGTTATATCTCTAATCGTAACATTTCTTTATAGTGGCTTGTGGCTTGGTGTACTTCCGAATCAGCCAGGCGTATCCTGGGAAGGCCATCTAATGGGTGGACTTGTAGGTGTCTTTGTTGCTTACTTGTTCAAGAATTCAAAATCAGACCTACAGCCTCCAAAGAAAACCTACAGTTGGGAAGAGAATCCAGCACCGAAAAAGAAGTTCTTTGGTGAAAACCCATTTGAAGCCCCTCGTCCAGAAAGACAAAGGGGTGGAGAAGGCGGTTGGTATTCGAATAATACCTGAGTTCAAAAACTTAGTCTAGTTTCTTTATAAAGCCATTTATTCCTTTTTGATCCAGAGCGCTCAAAAAGATCTTTGCTGTTTCTTTGGTCTCAAATTTTTGGCTACTTACACGATAAAGAGTCCTCTCCTGCCCTTTCACAGGATCTATTAGAATTCTTATGCTATGTTTCTTAATTAATTCTCTACTAAATCGTTCAGCACTTTTTTGTTTAGAAAACACACCCAATTGGATAATCCAATTTCCATTCTCTATAACTGGTGGGTTGAGGTCTATTTGGTTTTTGACTTTTATCGGTTTTACCGGAGTAGTTTTATTTTTTACTTTGCTTTTTGATAGGTCTCTTCTTCTTTCCGCTTCTTTTACAGCCTTTAAGGCGTTGATTCGTCCATGCCCAAAAATTAATGAGTGACCATTTATATAGTCTTTGTGGTCCCCAACCTTGTCAGCTGTATTTTGAAGGATTTCTTTTACCTCCCAAGCGTATAAATCTGGATTGACTGAGAGAATTAGTGCACATACACCTGCAACTAAGGGTGTTGCTGCGGATGTTCCGCCAAAGGCTTTATAGTGTCCAAAGCTAGATGGACCATTTATATAATCCTTTAGTGATTTTGATTTGTCCCAAGAAGCCTTAGCTGCTAAAACAGGTATATCACCGTCAGAAGGTGCGCAGACAGATAATTCTCGTCCTGTGTTTGAATAAGATGGGTGTTCGTCGTTACTATCTGTGGCACCAATTGCTATAACTTCGGGCATTAAGGCAAAATTGTTAATTTTATTTACACCTTCGTTCCCCGCTGCAAATAAAATTATACATCCTTTTCCGTTCCGTCCTTTTGTAGCAGCCCATTTTATAATACTTTTCTTATAGTCGTTAAGGTGGAAGTTAGGATCTATTGTACCCCAGGAGGCGCTTATTATGTCTGCACCATTATTTACACAGTGCTGGATCATTTTTTTAAGATCATTAGCCGCAAAACTCGGTTTTTGTACTGGGATGAAATGAGCCTTAGGGGCTACTCCTATTAGACCGCTTGCATCAGCATTAGCTAGTGCAATGCTAGCACATGGTGTTCCATGAGTTTCCATTGGGATACCTGTTCTAAGTCTAGACGAACCGGTAGAAATATCGTAGGGTGCAACAACTTTTCCTCTAAAGTCCCCGTGTTGTAGGTCAAATCCACTATCGATTAGAGCAATCCTAATATCAGATGAACCCGTATTGCCCATGAACTCCCAGGCCTTTTTAATTTTTGCATCCGCACCTGCTTTAGTTTTTTTTCTAGTAAAGGAAATAGATCCGGTATTTTCAAATTGCCATTGATCTTTAAGTAGTTGATCAATAGGAAAGGCTTCATAGGTTTCTAAAGGGATATCAAAGTCGGGTTCTGCGGATTGAACCATAGAGAGTTGTTCTAGCATATTACAAACCTTAATTGGGTTTGCTGACTGTTTTGTGCACAACGCAACTACTATATGCTCTTTTTGTTGCTCTTCAATCTGCAAACCAAATTCATCTAGCACTATGTTTTGCTCTTCTTTGTTTGCGAGCGGATCGAAGTTGATTATCACAAGACCTGTAGGAATAATAGGCTTGTTGCTTTTTTCAGTATGATAGATATGGGTACCAAGGTCAACTTCCTTCATGGAGCGGAGCTCGTCAAGAGCCTGATCGGCTTTATCTAGATTAGTATCTAATTCAAATAAATTGAATCCTCCAAAACTCAATAAATCTTTGTCTTCTTTGAGCTTTTGATTCTTTATAGAATTAAGCGATCCTTTCAATCCAACTAATCTATTACTTTTGAATAGTTTCAGTCTATTAGCGCCGTTAGTAACCTCTATCATCTAATTAAATATGAATGTGAATAATTTATATAATTAAATGTATAAAAAAAAGAGAGGATCACGATAATGATCCTCTCTAAAATTTGTTAATATTACTAACTCAAATTAAGCTCTTCTGTCGTAATTTGCTACTTCATACAAATTACGAAGCTTTTTTCTTGCGAAAAATATTCTACTTTTTATGGTTCCTAATGGTGCATCTAACTTTTCAGCGATCTCATCATACTTGAATCCTTTGAAGGCCATCCAGAATGGTTCCTTAAATTCTTCAGGCAATGAACTTACCATTTGTAACATTTCTTTATAGGTAGCATTGGACTCTCCCTCGTTTCTTACCACTTTAGTACCAGAGTTGATAAAGTAATTGTTATCTGTCTGGTCTAACATAACTCCTCTTCTTACTTTCTTGCGGTAATTATTGATAAAAATATTACGCATGATCGTAATTGCCCAAGCTTTAAAATTTGTCCCTTCTTTATATTTGTCAGAATTAGCCATAATTCTTAAGGCAGTATCCTGAAACAAATCATCAGCATCAACTTTATTTCCAGTAAGTTTCATGGAAAAAGCTCTTAGTGCTGAATCTATGTTATTTATTTTGTCATTTATTATCGTGATGCTCATATCAGTTATTTTTTTTGTAACTCTTGTTTACAATTATAATATTATTTACACTAAGAACCAAGGGGTTTTGTAAATTAAATTTACATTTTGGGATCTTTTTAAGTTTTATTAACAAAATAATGATTGTTTTGAACCTTGTAGGCCTTTAAATGTTTACCAATTTGACAAAACATTACTCTTTATTGGAATAGTTGTCAATTAATTTTAATTTTAGACAACGTTCAACACACATAGTATGAAAGAAGGATTTAACTGCGACATATTAAGGTCCAATATAAGGTACCTAAGAAAGAAGATGAACCTAAGTCAGGAGGATCTAGCGACTATGATTGGTTTAAACAGGGGTAATATAGCTTCTTATGAAAGTGGCACAGCTGAACCTCGAATAGCCAATTTGGTCAAAATGTCAAAATTATTTTCAGTTCCCCTTGCAGATCTTACCGAGACAAAAATCTGCGAGAAGTATGTGTCAATGAGTGCGGAAGAGTGGCAAATGGAATCAAATAGGCTTGCTGCAGAAATTAAAAATCAAAGAGAGCGTTTAAAAACAAAGAAGACGTACTACGATAGTATTCTTAATTGTAAGAAAATGTTTAAAGAGAACAATCCTGTTCTTTCTGACGATGCAGTTGAGTTAGAAATGTATTTCAAACAACTACAAACGCTCACTGAAAAAATTCTTAAATCACAATCTGAGTTTGTAGAACGTTTGTCTATTCCTTTGGATTGTAAGTCTCCTCAGGAGGAGAACCAGCAGCAGTCCTCTTCGTCCACGTCTTAGGTATAAGATTTTCGAAAACACTTTTAGTATTAGCTTTCTTTGGATTCTTCAAAAGGAGAATAGGCTTGTTTATTTTCTGATTAGAGCGAAGTGTTTTTGCCCAGCTTTCAAATAGATCAATAGCGGTGTTGGAAAGGATAATAAAGTCAATTGGATTATTTCTAAGGTAATCTGAAAATACCTCTATGTGATTATCTGCTGGAAACCTTTTTTCGTATATCAATCTATCAGCGGTAAGCGGCTTGGAATGAAAGGCCCAAGATTCACTATCTTCTTCAGGATTTAAATAATGTAGGTTACAATTATATTGTATCCCTAGGCTGAGGATCTGTTGTTGTTCAATTGCATCCAAGCTTTGTATATCTCCTCCAAAGATTAAAATGTTTTCTGGCGTTTTCCATTTCTTATTATATGGTATAAAGAGCATTTGACAATTTCCTTCTCTATTCTTTAGTCGTGCTGTATTGTTTTTTCTGAAGAAAAAATTGAATTGCTCGTTGTCAGCGGCCTGCACAGTGTATATATTCTTTTGGAGTGCGAGGCTTTTTTGCTCTTCTAACTTACCAGAGCGAAGTCTTAATATGACATGGCTTGGAACTTGCTTTTCTGAACCTTTTCCAAATACTCTTAATTTATTCCAAGCAAACTTTTTGACCTTTGAAGTTCCAAATACTCTTCGTAGGTAGTAATCTTCATAGGTATATAGTATTGTAAGCTCTTCTTTGTGAAAGCCCGCTAAATCTTTGAGATAGCTGAAAACGGATGCTGCTCTTGGTTCTAGTTTACTAGGGAATAAAATTGCCATTTTAAATTAATCTAATAATGTATCTGGTTTTCTTGATGGACTAATAGTGCTTGATAGGTATAATAAACCCAATGTAAGAAGTCCATTTACTGCTAATATAGTTGAGCCAAAGGAAAATACGTCTTTTAGCCCGTTATTAAGTAAATACGATAATACTGGCGCTGTTATACAGCTTATGATAATGCTTGTACCGCTTGGTGTTCTAGTTTTAAAGAACATCCCAAAAAAGAATAAGCCAAGAAGAGGGCCATAAGTATAACCCGCTGCAACAAAGATTTGGTTGATAATAGAACTATCTTTTGGCAGGGCATTAAACAGGAGAATAACTGCGAAGAGCAAGAATGAAAACCCTATGTGTACGATTAGTCTAGTTTTTTTTCTCTCCTCATTAGTTTGAGTATTATCCACTTTATCAAAGTTCAGGAAATCAATACAAAATGCAGTTGTTAGTGCTGTAAGGGCACTATCTGCGCTTGAATAGGCAGCTGCTATTAAACCGAGAATAAAAAGAATTCCAACCGTAGGTGGCAAATAATTTAGTGCAAGTGTTGGGTATAAATGATCGGGCCTTTCTGGTATCGAAACGGCGTTTAATTCAGCAAATTCAAAAAGCATAGCTCCTAGATAGAGGAAAATGAAATTAACTATTACCAAAAGAATGCAAAACATGAGCATATTCTTTTGAGCATCTTTTAGGGATTTACAAGAAAGGTTTTTTTGCATCATGTCTTGATCCAAACCAGTCATAGCAAGTGCAATCAATGCACCGCTGATTATTTGTTTCCAAAAGTTATTTCCATCTTTCCACATTTCGTCAAAGAAAAACAACTGCCCATATTTGCCATTATGCACATATGAAGGGATTTCTGTAATACTTAAACCAAATGATTTAGATATAGCTACTAGGGTTATTATAACAGCTAGTACCATGCATATAGTCTGTATAGTATCTGTCCAAATTATGGTTTTAATTCCACCTGAAAATGTATAAATCCAAATAAGCACTATTGTCGCAAGCACTGTTCCCCAGAACGGCACGCCCATTGGGCCTGTTACGAAGCTTTGGAGTACTCCTGCAACTAAAAATAGTCGAAAGGAAGCTCCTACTGTCCTAGAAACAATAAAGTAGGCTGAACCTGTTTTATGTGCTTCTTTTCCAAAGCGTTGACCAAGGTAGGTATATATGGAAGTTAGGTTGAGTCGGTAATATAGCGGCAAAAGAACGGTAGCAATTATAAAATAACCTATTAGGTATCCGAATACCATTTGCATATAGGATAAAGCCTGGTTCATGCCACCGTTACCAACGGCACCAGGGAGCGATATAAAGGTAACACCAGAAAGAGAGGTACCGATCATACCAATTGCAACTATTACCCAAGATGAGCTTTTGTTACCAATGAAAAACCCCGCTTGATCAGCTTTGCGTCCCGTTATAAATGAAATTACAATAAGGAAAGCGAAATAGGCTGCTATGATCAGCAGGATGACTTGGCTTGAAAGAGTTGACTCCATTGTTACTTATATTTTAGGCCCAAAGGCAAGATCTCCAGCATCACCAAGACCCGGAACAATATAGGATTTGGCTGTTAATTCTTCATCTAGATCACCGATCCAGATCATGGCCTCAGGATGTAAACGCTCCACATGCTCCATACCTGCCCTTGATGCAATGGCTGTACAAATGTGGATAACAGAGGGTTTACCGTAAGCCTTTAAAGCCTGAAGAGAAAGATCTAGCGATGATCCTGTGGCAAGCATCGGGTCGCAAAGAATAAGGACTTTTCCCTCTAATGATGGACTTGTTACTTTATTGAGTTCAATTTCAAAATCACCAGCTTTATGCATTTTTCGTTGTGCAGAAATAAAGGCATTTTCTGCTTTATCAAAAACATCCAAAAGACCGTTATGCATAGGTAGTCCAGCTCTAAGTATAGACGCTATCACTATTTCATCCTTTATTGACTTACTTTTTGAAATACCTAAAGGTGTTTCAGTTTCAGTTTCTTTATAACGGAGTGTTTTGCTGATCTCATAACCAATTAGACCCCCTATTCTTGCTAGGTTAGTCCGGAAACGCATAGCGTCTGCCTGTATTCTTACATCTCTTAGTTCAGCAAGAAAAGTATTAGCAATGCTGGGTTGATCTGTTAAAACTCTGGTCGCCATTGGCATAGATTTTTTGAAACGGTGTGAAGAACTTTAAATATAACGATTTCGGATTTTATCTACAATTGCTTTGAAGGTATTTCCAAAAAAAGTAAATGGATTCACTAAGCCTTTGATGCCTTTTCATAGATCTGCTCATATACTCTTGTTCGTTCAGTGGTCCAACCTTCTGCAGCGTAGAAAGATGAGTTGTGCCATATTGTCCGAAGAGTACCTCCGTACTTTTGAATACTACTTAAAATATCTAGTGATTTTTGTAGGGCTTCTTCGGGCCTTAAGTTTAAGTAGGTGAACAAGCTGACATCCATGATTTGAAAAGGGTACAACCTCAGTGTACTAATTGATTCAGCCTCTAGGTCATACCAAAGGAATGATCTAGATGTAGAGGCTCTAAATCCAATATTGTCCGAAAAACCAAGCGTATAATCTTCTTTAACACCTAATTCAACTAGATTTCTGTAGGTGTGGGGAAGAGCTAGTTTTAGGTAATGTTGCCTGCTTTTCAAAACAGGTGCTGAAAGAATTTTTTGAAGTTTATTGCGCTCTTTGCTTAGAACAGCTATGGATTGATTACTGCTGTATGAAGGGTGTATGCCAACATCATTATATAATGAAATTTTGCGAATTAAATGCGTAAATGAACGTTTGTAGGTGGGGGTGTTTTTGTCAAATCGTGACCATTTTCCGAGCGCAAAAAAATAGCATGGATTCAATGATGGATATTTATTTTTTAAATCATCAAGGTATGAAAACACCTGATAGGGATCCTTTTTTTTATTGAGCCAAGTATTAGTTATATCTGAATTTATTTCTTTGTTTTTTGATTTTAGGAGCCTTAATAATAAATTTACTTTTCGTAGTAAGCCCTTGTGTTTATATGCCCACGCAATATCGATATCATAGGTTGGATGAAATTGGAAGGATGCTTTAGTAAAACTATAATCGAAAGCAATGCTTAATTGCTCCTTAAGCGCATGTATCCAAATATCGATTAAAGGGTCTTGGAGAAAATTATTTCTAAAAGCTAATGATACTCCTGCACTAAATCTTCCGTGCTTGTCTCGGTCAAAATCAGAATATTCCTCATACCTGCTAAGTAAATAGAAGCAAGCGGAAAAAAGATCAAAGTCTATATTGTAAGAGGACTTTTTTTCTGCAGGAAATAACTTAGTGGACGGCCCCTCCCCTTTTAACTCCGGAACAAAAGAACGGATTTCTTTTTCATCAAGAAGTCCACAATTAAAAATTGTAATTGAGCTCTCGATAGGAAAGTCGTTTATAGAATAATTGATCCTGAGGGAATTATTGGCATTCTTAAAACGTGTTATATCTGAGGTGAATTGATAATCAAGACCTAGATTTTCAATAAATAGAAAGTCAAAAACAAAGCGATGCCTATTACTTAGGGTACGCTGTGAATAAATCAGGACAGTTTTATCCATAAAATTGTATTTGAATTACTATTAAGATACCTCAAAATGTAAAATTCCTTTTAAATAGGTACTTTATTTTGAGTTTAATATGCTTAAGGCTTATATTTTGTGTTAAGTCTATATAGATTTTAGTCAACATAAACACTTACAAATTATGAGAGTTAGACTTTTGGTTTTTGTTTTGGTGTGCACATTTACTTCAACCTTTGCCCAAGGAGACTTCTCTGGTATCCCCAAAGAACGCTACAATGGTACTGGGGTTATTTACAATAATGAATTTAGTGTAGACCTAACCAAACAGACTAAAGGTTATTCTTTTGGTGTATATAAGGGTAAGGTTTTGACCTATTATAAAACTAGATATTTTGGGCTTCAGTTTAGTGAGTTTAAGCACCACAAAGAATACAAGCTTTCTTTAAACAACTCAGACCTTACAGAGTCTGTAATTTATGGTAAGCAAAATAATTTTTATGGACTTAGAGCTATTGTTGGAGAGAAGAAATACTTTTCAGAAAAATCCAAAACAAAAGGGGTTGCGGTAGGAATAAATTATAGTCTTGGTTTCAATCTTGGAATTGCAAAGCCATATTATGTGTTAATTCGTAATTTCGATCAAATGTCAACAGCTGTGAAGTATTCAGAGGAATCTTCAGAGGAGTTTCTAAATACTAGCCTAATGCGTGGAGCAGCTCCTTGGTCTATAGGGTTAAATGAATTAAGTCTTTACCCAGGTGGCACAGCAAAGTTTGGAGTGCATGTTGATTGGGGTGCTTTCGATGAATATATAAAAGCTGTAGAGGCTGGAATTGTCATTGATGTGTTTCCAAAGAAGATTCCAATGATGGTTCCGATAGAGGGTGTTGAAAATCGTAATTATTTCATTAATCTTTTTCTAACTTTGCAGTTAGGAAAAAGAAGCTAGGGGCCTTTTAACCAAAGGCTGTTTTATTTGTTGATAAAAACAAAACGATGATCGATCTTCCGATTGTAGACAAAAAAGATGATGGGGCAAGGAAAAGGAAGCCTAATTGGTTGAGAGTTAAGCTGCCTATTGGTGAGAATTACAAGAGGGTAAGAAACCTTGTTGATGAGTATAATCTGCATACGATCTGTCAAAGTGGTAATTGTCCAAACATGGGTGAGTGTTGGGGTGCAGGAACTGCTACCTTCATGATATTAGGAAATACTTGTACTAGATCATGTTCTTTTTGTGCAGTTAAAACAGGAAGACCACCTGAGTATGATACGGATGAACCAAGGAGAGTTGCAGAAGCTATAAAACTTATGGAAGTCAAGCATGCCGTTATCACTTCTGTAAATAGAGATGAGCTAAAGGATAGAGGTGCTGAAATTTGGTACCAGACAATTAAGGCTGTTAAGGAGGTTTCTCCAAAGACAACTATAGAAACACTGATTCCAGATGTTAGAGGTAATTGGTCAGCCCTTGAGCGTATGGTAGAAGGCGGCCAGGAAGTAGTTTCTCATAATATGGAAACAGTAAAAGCTCTATATAGAAAAGTAAGGCCTCAGGCTAAATACCAGCGGAGTCTAGAGCAGATTCAAAGAATAAAAGATTTGGGTCATCGCACAAAGACCGGGATCATGGTGGGTCTCGGAGAGACAGAGGAACAAGTTTTCGAGGTTATGGATGACTTAGTGGAACATGGATGTGATGTACTCACAATAGGACAATATTTACAACCAACTAAAATGCACCTTGAGGTTGCGGAATATGTTCATCCGGATATATTTGCTAAATACAAGGAAGTAGGTCTTGAAAAAGGATTGAATTTTGTAGAAAGCGGACCCTTGGTTCGTTCTTCATACCACGCCGAAAGGCACTTATAAAAAAAGGAGGCTCAATAGTGAGCCTCCTTTTTTTATTTAAAACGCTTAAGTGTTTTAATAAAATCAAATATGGCAGTGTTTTCATATATTCCACAGAACATTTCTGCGCCAGGACCGTAAGCAAATACAGGAATCATGGCTGCAGTATGATAGTCGGTGGTGAAGGCACCGATAATCTCACCCATTTCAGAACCTGGGTTAATGGCGTAACCACCAGTTTCGTGATCTGCAGTTACTACAACCAATGTATTACCGTCTTTCTTTGCAAAGTCTAGCACCTTCCCTATTGTCTTGTCAAAGTCTAACATTTCAGTAATTATATACTCGGAGTCATTAGCGTGACCACCCCAGTCAATTTGAGACCCTTCTATCATTAGGAAAAAACCTGATTCATCACTTCGCCTGGATAGAAAATCCAAGGCCATGTCTGTAGATTGGTTTAGATAGTTTCTTCCTGAAGTTTTAGGAAGTGGGCTCCCGTTGGCTGTAAAGTATGCGAAGTTTTTTGATTGATCAATTTTGATATCGGACAACTCTTTATCGAAAAAATTATCAACTTGGTAATTCTTTGCCTTTAACTCCTCAATTATATTTCTATCATCGGTCTCTCTAGAGCTGAAGAATTTCATACCGCCTCCGATAAAGAAGTCTACTTCTGTGTTTAAAAAATCGGCTGCAATTGCTTCCTGCATACTCCGAGATGGCTGATGGGCAATAAATGAACCTGGTGTTGCATGTGTTATGGTCGAAGTAGCAATTATGCCTGTAGGCATATTTTCTTCCTCCGCCATTTCTAGAAGTGTTTTTACGGCTACTGTATCTTCGTCCACTCCGATTGCTCCATTATAGGTTTTTACTCCACATGCAAAGGCAGTTGCTCCCGCTGCAGAATCTGTAATCAATTTGTCTGCAGAGTAAGACTTGTGTAAACCAATATTATTAAATCCTTCGAGATTGAGTGAATTATTATTTTGATATAGCCCTGCAGTGATCTGAGTAAGACCCATTCCATCTCCTATCAAAAGAATTATGTTTTTAGGTTTTGGAAGTTTAGATGGTTCAGTTGAACTATCTGGACTAATCTTTTTATTACAAGATCCGAAAATCAGCACGATTGAAAACAGTACGAATAACTTTTTCACGGTTCTAATTTTGTGTATGAGTTTTAAATCAGCATGTAGAGTTTACCTGGAAGGGACTGAATTAATCCTTTAAATTCCAAGCTTAGCAAAGTTGAGTTAATTTTATCTAATGACAAACTACTTTTGGTAGTAATTTCCTCAATTTGAATTTCTTTATGAGAACTCAGGAGCTTATACAAGGCTTCCTCTTCCTTATTAAGGTTATGAAAAAGTGTTTTTTGGGCTGGACTATTTGTTGTTTCTTTCCAGTTCATTGCAGTGGCAATATCTTGCGCTGATTCTATCAACATTGCCTTATTTTCTCGAATTAATTGATTACAGCCTTTGCTTTTAAGGTCTCCGGGTTTTCCTGGTATCGCAAAAACATCTTTATGATAGTCAAATGCAAGGTTAGCTGTTATCATTGACCCTCCCTTGGTTTTACTTTCTACGACAAGGCAAGCGTCGGATAAGGCTGCTATTAATCTGTTTCGCATAGGGAAAAACTCTCTTTCAGGTTTTTGATAAAAGTCAAATTCAGAGACAAGTCCACCATGTTTTTGGATATCAATGGCCGTCTGTTTGTGATTAGGGGGATAGATGAATTTGTGGCCATGTGCAAGGACAGAGACTGTTTGAAGGCCGGTTTCATATGCAGACTTGTGTGCACAGATATCTACACCATAGGCTAGTCCGCTAATAACGAGTGGCTTATATGCCTTAAGATCCTTTATGATTTGTCTACACAATCTTAGTCCTTCAGGACTCGGTTTTCGTGTTCCCACAATGGAGATTATACGTGGCCTGTTTAAGTCTATTTTACCTTTAGAATAAAGAATTAAGGGTGCATCTGGGATGAAGTTAAGCCGTGACGGATATTTTTTATTATTATAAAAAAAAATATTAATTTTATTTTTTTCTAATGTTTCTAGGATTAAATTTGCCTTACGCATTAGGCTGTCAAAATCTACGTCATTTACCAGGTTCATCCGGAAACTTTTGTGTTTCCTAAGCTTTTGTCTTCCCGCAGGACTGAAAATATTTTCTGCACTCCCGCAAAGTGTGATTAATTTTTTTCCGGTTACAGGACCAATATTAGGAATAAGCGATAATAGTAATGTATAGAGTAATTCCTTGTCTCTCATGGTTTTGATCATGGAAATTAATTACTCACACTCTTAATTTTTTCAAGTTATGTCTGATACAGAAAAAAAAATAAAGAAAGGGCTTCTTCCTCGAACGGAGATGGTAATACTGATCGTGCTATTAGGGTTTTTTGTTCTTTGGGCCCTAAAGCAGTGTTCAAATGATATAAAACCTGTTCAAGAAGAGGTCCAAGATTCTGAAGAACTAAACGAAACTCCTGATAAACAGGCATTAATTGATGAAATAAAGGTTGATACCATTGAAATTGTCAAAGAGGTGACGGCATTATATGTAAATATTAATAATCTTAAACTCCGTTCCTCCCCAGACCTTAAGAGTGAAGTAGTCGGAGAGCTGAAATTAGGCTCTAAAGTTATATTCGCTGGAGAAGTTACGGATAGCCTTTATACCATAAACCTTGGTAAGAAAGAAGTCACAGAGCCCTATGTAAAAGTAAAGACCTGGAAGGGTCTTGAAGGTTGGGTTTATGGAGCTGGAGTTGATTATTACAAAAAGCAAGTTGAAGGCACCTACTAGAACAAAAACTCATACCGCGATTAGATTACAGTTATTTATATAATATTTTATTTAAATATTAAGTTATATCCATTTTAAACTACACTAAAAGATGAAAGTCCAAAACCGTCTCAATTTTAGAGGGACTTTCCAATTGCTGTTTGCAATTGGATGTTGTATCCCTTTACTAACCTTCTCTTCATGCCAACAGGACAATGATGAAGACTGGTCCCCTATTATCGCTGCACCTCTTGTGAATTCATCAATGTCTGTCTCTGATCTTTTGGAGCAATTGACTATGGATTCAATATTTGATGTAAATGCGACAGGTTTATTGTCATTGAATTTCCAATCAGAACTTTTTGATTATAAGCCCACGGATGTTTTAAACTTCGATTACGGAGCAAGTCCAATAATTGGAGCAATAGAAAATACTCCAGCCTTAGAGATGTTGATCAATCAAAATGGTGAACATCAACTTGCATTGCCTACGAGTGTATTTGCATTCAATCCAGAAGTTCAAAATGAGGATGGTAGTAATTTTGAGGTAAAAATCGATTCGTTATACTTATATGAGAGTGCAATGATATTTAATTTCTCTAGTGATTTCGGTCATGCGGGAAGAATTGATATTGAAATACCCCATTTATTCGATTCAGAGGGAAATCACTTTGACGAATCTATTGAGTGGAGTGAAAGTCCAGATGAAGCTATAACAGATGCTAAGATTTTTGATCTTGATGGATATTTTCTTGACATGACGAAGTCTGAAGAAAGTGACACCATATACAACAGATTTGATATAGATGTATCTGTGGTGATCATGAATACTATTCCTAATTATGATATTGAAGACGATGCAAGCTTAGACTTTACAGTTGAAATTGCTGATATGAACTTTGAACTTGCTTATGGTGATTTCGGTTCTGGTAACTTTCCACTTGGAAAGGATACTATAGAATTTAATCCGTTTGAGGAATTTGGTGATGCTGATTTTTACTTAGCAGATCCTACGATAACCTTGGAAATTACTAGTGGAATTGGTTTGCAAAACATGAATTCCTTCGTGCAGCAGTTAGTTTATATTGACACAGATGGTAACGAGAATGAAATCTTGTTTAATCCAACATCTGTACAACCTACACTTACTGCTCCGACAGTGGTAGGTGAGACTGTAACGACTTCCCGTAAACTAACCAATGAAGATGGTTATATATCTGAATTACTATCTCCTACAGAAAAGGATTTGGTCTACGAAATTTTTGCAGTGATCAATAATAATTCAAACGGAGAGCAAAGTTTCATACATCGAGATTTTGGGATAGCAGCAAATTTGGATGTAGAAATTCCTCTTTATGGTCGTGTTGGTAACATCAATTTTAACGATACACTAGAGTTTGATTTGGGTAGTAATTTATCTCAAATTGATAGCTTAACTATTAAGACAAATATGGAAAGTTATTTTCCTGCAAACGCTTATCTGCAGGTTTATTTCTTGGATGAGAATTATAACCTTACGGACTCCTTATACTCAGAAGGGTTTGATCTTCCTTTGATCGAAGCGCCTGAATTAGGTGCTGATGGCAGGCCTTTGAGTGATGAACCGTTGCTTACTACTAAAGAGGCAAATGTTATTCCATCAACCATTACCAATATTGTTGAGAGTAAATATATCGTGTTAAAATATTCCTTTGAATCTGCAGATTTCGACAACGAGGCTAATGTGAAGATCTTTGAGGATTATTATATAAATGCAAAGGTTGGTTTTCAAGCTACCGGAAAAATTGACTTTTAACATCCAATATCATTAAAATGAAAAACTTTAAATATATACTGGCAAGTTTATTTTTGCTTGCCCAATTAGCCCTATTTGGTCAACAGGATATGATCTTGCACCAATTCAGAAGCTTAAATCAGAGTTCTTATCTAAATCCTGCATTTAGTGGGGATTCAAAAGTGTCTATTGGACTTCCGGGAATCTCTTCATTTTACTTTGCATACAACAATAATGCATTTCAGGCTAACGATGTATTCTCTTCTGATCTTGACCTAAGTGTTAATGGTCTAAGGAATACGACACCGAGTGCTAATGAATTTGTTGATGCGCTTTTAGATCCAGGAAGTATTACTAATAATTTGACAGATCGGAATTATCTAATGACTAATTTTCAGCTGGATTTATTCCACCTTAAAATCAATAAAGGAAAACATAGTTTTGGCTTTAATGTCACAGAGAAGGTAAGCGCCATGATTGTTTTTCCAAAGAGTTTGTTTGAGCTGATCCAAAATGGGAACGGTGGAGCAAATCTTGGTCAGACTATTTCTGTAAATGGACTTGGACCAGATTTTAGTCATTACAGAGAATTTGGGTTCTCATACAGCCAGATAGTAAATCAAAAACTAAGCCTTGGTGGTCGTTTAAAAATCCTTAGTGGGATGGAGAACGTATCTTTCTCGAAGAGTCATTTCGGATGGACAACTGATGAGCTGGATTATAGCTGGGATATTACAGGATCTTATACATTAAACACTTCTGGTGTTGCAAATGGTATGGCCTTTGAGGATCTGCTTATGGGAAAAGGAAATAGAGGTTTTGGCTTAGACCTTGGCGCTAGCTATCAAGTTAATGATCAATTGAATCTTTCTGCTTCAATTACGGATTTAGGCTTTATCAATTGGTCTAATGATAATATGATTGTTTCGACCGATGATTTCAGTATAGATTTTGACGGAATTGATGTTTTTAGTTTGAATGATTCTACTGATATTGGTAGTCTTTTTACAGATGTATATGAAAGTGCTATTGACTCCATAAATGGACAAATGGATTCAACATCTACTTATAACACACGACTACATCCAAGAGTATTAATAGGTGGAAATTATTCTATCAATGATAAATTAAACCTTGGTCTATTATTACAGGGGCAATTTTATGGTCCCGTAACCAAGTATGGAGCATCAGTATCCGCTAATTACCAGGTATTGCCTTCCTTGTCAGCAGTTGCATCATATACGGTTACAGACAAGTCTTACAATAATGTTGGTATCGGTATGATGTGGGATAAAGGACCTGTGCAGATCTATGCGATCACAGATAATATCTTAGGCCTAAATATATCTAATACACAGAATGTGCACGCCCGTTTGGGGATAAATGTAGCACTTGGAAGCAGAAACCCTAAACCTGTAGAACCTAATGGTGACGATGTTGCTCCTGTTATGATCTCAGAAACGGAGGAGACTGACAGTGTTGAAGATCTTGGTTTTGGTGATCTACCTCCAGTAGATCTTCCTGCAGAGGTAGAAGAGCCAAAGGTTGAAACATTCTATGAACTCTTCTGTGAGGTTATTGATGCAGATACTGAACTTGAATTGACAGGATTCATTGTTGAAGTATATAAAAAGGAGATTGGTGGTGCGGAAGTAATGTCATCAAATAGGCCTTATAATTCTGGTGCCTTCCTGAAGCAATTTGAGCGTGAAACAATTCAACGAATTGTGGTAAAGAAAGCAGGATTTGAGGATGGTGAATTATTTATATTCCCAGATGATGTTGGTGATAAGCCAGAAATTAGAGAAACAATTGCTTTAATTCCGATGGAAAGGATTGTTTTAGAAGAAGAAGAGGAGTCGGTTGCAATGGTTAGTGCTTTCGAGTTAACAGCAAGGACGAGCCTTAGGTCTGAAGCAAGCTCAACCTCAATTGTACTAGAACGTATTTCAGAGGGTACACTTATGGAGGTGCTGGAAGAAACGAATAAATACTGGTGGAAAGTTAATTTAAATGGCACGGAAGGCTATGTGAAGGCTTCTTATTTAATTGAATCTGAGCAACAACTCAATGCATCAGAGACGGTTGGACAGCCAGTTAGAAATTACACTTCATCCTCTGAGGTGGGAACAGGAAGTTATTATTTCTTGATT
>Ga0206130_10002691_pt1 | contig 24327 bp, 19 predicted proteins | sample Helgoland_Spring_9_FD_148637 | JGI IMG/M metagenome (GOLD analysis project Ga0206130, IMG submission 148637) | Pelagic subsurface seawater microbial communities from Kabeltonne, Helgoland, North Sea - Helgoland_Spring_Bloom_20160512_1 | ecosystem: Environmental > Aquatic > Marine > Epipelagic ... | reverse complement strand
GCTGTACACCAACAATGGTGCCTGGTTCGTGACACCTGATATGCGCCAAGCTGCAGCGGGCCCAGACGGCAAGCTGTTGATCATGCAGTTGACGACAGAAGGGGACATCACCGGACGGATCAACTTACATGGCCGCACACGACCGCTCCCAAGGGAAAATGAGCCCGACAGCTTGTCTCCCCGATTGATCGATGAGCGGAACATCCCCATAGAAATCCGAAATTGATAGGCGCGCCGGATGGCGTTCTAGATCTCAAGAAAAAAGGCGCCCATGGGCGCCTTTTTTTCTGACTTTCATTTCCTGCTCAGTCGTAACGAATGCCTGGGGTGGATGTGCTGTCGCTCGTGAACTTTAAGGCAGCAGAATTGATGCAGTAGCGCAATCCCGTGGGTCTGGGGCCATCTTCAAAGACGTGCCCCAAATGGCCGCCGCATGCAGCGCAGGTGACCTCCACACGGCGCATGCCCCAGCTGTCATCCTCTTTCTCAAGGACAGCGGTCCCTTCTGCAGGCTGAAAGAAGCTGGGCCATCCGGTACCAGATTCGAATTTGTGGTCAGAATCAAACAGCGCTTGGCCGCAGCCCGCACAGCAGTATTGCCCTTTTTCGTGGTGGTCCCAGTAGTCCCCAGAAAAGGCGCGCTCGGTGCCTTTTTCTCTGAGGACAAAACAGGCCATATGGGGCAAGGCTTCACGCCATTCCTCTTCGGACTTGTTGACTTGGGCGGTGGTATCCAACACCGCAGGTGCTTCCACATGCGTCGCTTCATCTTGAGCGGAGCAGGTGCTGAGGAGGCTGGCCGTTAGCACCAACACACAGGACAGGAAGACGTTGTTCATGAGGGGGAGTTTTCAGTGTTCAACCTTTCCCGCAGGAAAGTTGCCGTGTTGGATTGCAGATTCTGTGCCACTTTTTCTGGGGTGCCAGAGGCCACGAGGAGTCCTCCGTGCTTTCCTCCGCCGGGTCCCAAATCGATCATGTGGTCGGCCGCAGCCATGACATCGAGGTTGTGCTCAACGCAAATGACGGTGTGTCCTTGACGAATGAGGGCATCAAAAGCGGCGAGGAGCTGGGCCACATCGTGAAAGTGAAGGCCGGTGGTAGGTTCGTCAAAAATGAAGACGGTGTGGCCTGCCCGGTCGCCTTTGGCTAAGAATGCACCCAGTTTAATGCGCTGGGCCTCACCGCCACTTAAGGTGGTGGCACTTTGTCCGATGCGCACGTAACCGAGGCCCACATCAATCAGTGGCGCGAGCTTCCGAACAATCGACTTTTCGGCAGCGGTCGGCTTTGGACGTGCAGCAAAAAAGTCGGAAGCATCGGCCACCGTCATCTCCAGCACATCGTGAATGTTGCAGCCATTGACCTCTACTTCGAGCACGGCATCGGTGAAGCGTTTGCCCTTGCAGGCATCACACGTCAAGGTCACATCGGCCATGAATTGCATGCCAATGGAAACGCGTCCTTCTCCCTCGCAGGTCTCACAGCGGCCACCACTTGTGTTGAAGCTGAATACCGAAGGTTTGTACCCCCGATTCCGTGACAAGGGTTGTGCCGCAAAACACGCGCGCACATCGTCCCAAGCCTTCACATAGGTAGCAGGGTTGGAGCGGCTGCTTTTGCCAATGGGATTCTGATCCACAAATTCCACATTTTCGATGCGGTCCACGTCGCCGGTAAGGCCGTCACTCACACCGGGCCGATCGCCTCCCAGGTCCAAGTAGCGCTTGAGCAGCGGATGCAGGATGCGCTTGACCAAAGTGCTCTTGCCCGATCCCGATACGCCAGTCACGGCGTTGAGGGCACCCAATAGAAAATGCGCATCCACGCCTCTCAGGTTGTGCTCTTTGGCCTGCAGCACTTGAATTTGACCAGATCCGGGCCGCCGGTTAGCGGGCACCTCAATGCGCCGGTCTCCGCGCAGATAGTCGGCCGTGAGAGACGATGGGGCCACCATCAGTTCTTGTTGTGTTCCAGCAAAGACCACTTCTCCGCCTTCAGATCCAGCCAAAGGCCCCATGTCAATGACATAATCTGCGGCACGAATGACAGCATCCTCATGCTCTACGACCACAACGGTATTGCCCAAGTCGCGCAGGCCATTGAGCACTTTGATCAGCCGTTTTGTATCGTGAGGGTGGAGGCCAATGCTGGGTTCGTCCAGAACATAGGTGCTGCCCACAAGGCTGCTTCCCAAACTGGTGCCCAATTGTATGCGCTGGCTTTCTCCGCCACTCAGAGTGGCAGAAGCGCGGTTGAGGGAGAGGTAGCCCAACCCTACATCGAGCAGAAATTGGAGGCGGTGCTCGAGTTCAATGAGCAGACGGTGGGCGATCGCGCGCTCATTGGAGGAGAGCTTCAATCCTTGCAAAACGTCCAGGACTTCATCGATGGGTCGGGACAGCAAGTCTGGAAGGGCGTGTCCATCCACACGCACATAAGCGGCTTCGGGCTTGAGGCGGCTCCCGCCACAAGTGTCGCATGCCGTGCGGCCCCTGTACCGGCTGAGCATGACCCTGTTCTGGATCTTGTAGCTCTTTGCCTCGAGCCGGCCAAAGAAGTCATCAATGCCTTTCCACCATTTGTTGCCTTGCCACAACATGCGCCGCTGAGCAGCCGTGAGCTCTACATATGGGGTGTGCACGGGAAAGTCTACCCCATACGCGTATTCCAAGACCTTCTGCTTGTAACGGCTCGCCTTTTCTCCGCGCCATGGGGCTACGGCATCTCCGTAGACGGATTTGGAGGGGTCCGGGATTACAAGGTCTTCGCTGATGCCGATGACATGTCCAAAGCCTTCGCACCTTGGGCAAGCCCCTTGTGGGCTGTTGAAGCTAAAAAGGTCAGGAGAAGGCCATTCAAACGCCATCCCATCGAGTTCAAAGCGGTCACTAAAGGCGTCGGTGGAAGAGACGCCATCTGAAGAGACCCAATGCAGCAGACATTTTCCCTGCCCTTCATAAAAGGCGGTGTCCACGGAGTCCGCCAGCCTTTGGCTGAATTCTTCTCCAGCCGCATCGGGAGCGGGCACCGCAAGGCGGTCGATGATCAGCTCCAGCGCATCGGGGACAGGCGTATCCTCGGTGGCTTCTGCAGCCATGTCCGCAAGGGAAACGGGGAGACCGTCTGCGCGAAGCCGCGCAAAGCCCTGCTGCTGCCAAATGTCGAGTTGATCCTTCAGTGAGCGGCCTTCGGGAAGGCGAACGGGGGCACACACCATAAACCGCAGGCCCTCCTTGGCCTTCCCAACGGCATCCACCACATCGGTCACCGTATCCCGTTTGACCTCTTCGCCAGAAATGGGGCTGTACGTCTTGCCAATTCGCGCCCACATGAGCTTCAGGTGGTCGTGGATTTCGGTGACCGTCCCCACCGTTGAGCGACTGCTCCGCGACGTCACACGCTGTTCGACGGCAATGGCAGGGGTCAGGTTGTCGATTCGGTCGACATCCGGTTTTTCCATCCGTCCGGCAAATTGTCGGACGTAGGAACTCAAGCTCTCCACGTAGCGCCGTTGCCCTTCGGCATATAAGGTGTCGAAGGCCAGAGAGCTTTTACCCGACCCACTGAGTCCGGTAATGACCGTCATGGCACCAAGCGGAATGTCCACGTCGATGCCCTTGAGGTTGTGCATTCGGGCACCCCGGATTCTGATCTCCTGGGGAAAACTGGCGCGATCATCCAAGGAATGCCCCTCCGCGTTGGCGAGGAGTGGGGAGGTGGAAGGCGCGGATTTTCTGGGCATGGGGCGAATTTCGGACACTTCTTCCGATAGGTCGTTAACACGCTTTGGGGGCCATGGGTTCGCGATTGGGATAAAATGTCCGTATCTTAGAGATGTACAGCAGCCCAGTCTGCATTCAAATAGAAGGCCATACGATAATACACTACCCTCACCGCACGTACTTCCCGATCGATTACCGTTCTACGGTATGTGCAAAATTTGTAGTGTTATGGCCCAACAGCCCAATCCCGACCGCGCTCTCATTGCGCAATTCCAACAAGGCGACCAGCGCGCCTTTGAGACTTTGTTTGCCCGTCACAGGGACCAAGTCTATACCAAGTTGTACCTGCTTGTCCGCGACCACGATGTGGCAGCAGACCTGTTTCAGGACGTCTTCATTAAAGTGGTAGACGTTTTGAGGAGCGGCAAGTACAACGAAGAAGGGAAGTTCTTGCCATGGGTACTCCGCATTGCACACAACGCGGGCATCGATCATTTCCGCCGTCAAAAGAAGATGCCTTTGAGCCGCGGCACAGAGGAATACGATTTGCTCGGAGGTTTGCAAGACGACATGCCAACACGCGAAGAGGAATTGATCTCTGGACGCATTTTGGAAGACGTTCGCAGTCTGGTGGACCAACTGCCCGAAGAGCAAAAAGAAGTGGTGCAAATGCGCATGTACCGCGAAATGAGCTTCAAGGACATTGCAGATTCCACCGGTGTGAGCATCAACACAGCTTTGGGGCGCATGCGCTACGCCCTGATCAACCTGCGCAAGATGATGGAGGAACAAAAGGTCTCCCTGACGCTGGATTGACAAGCCACACCACACAGAAAAAAGAAGGCCGGGCAATATGTCCCGGCCTTCTTCGTTTGATGGGTGTCCGGAACAATCCGGCCCAACCGTTCAACCGCGCATGAAGCACACTACCTCGAATTCCCCTTTCCAAGCTTTTCCTGTAGCACCTAAAGCCGATCAGTGGTCGGCTCCTGAGCACGCTATAGCCCACGTTCTGGCGCATGTTCGCACCACAACTAAGGGCAGCGCATCACTAGGCGGGTCGGTGCACTTGAACTGATTAAGCCACTTCTCCCTCGAGAAAATAGCGCTCCAATGCGGCGTCGATCCTTCCTGATCCGGCGTCGTATTGCCATTCTTCGGTAGCGCCCTGAGGGTTGAGCCGAAATGCCCTAAAACGCCCCAGTTCGATGAGGATTTCGGGGGTGAGTCCGGCAGGAGTGCTGGGCAAATAGACCGAGGAGCTGTCCGTTTGCTTGGCACGGGCAGCCGATAGTGCTTTTCGCCATGCGGCGTGGCGGCTGTTGTGCAATGCCCTGGATGCAGCATTGTCTACCCAGGACCCCGACCAGGCCATTCCGGGCATCCCGGACCAAGCAGGATTTAAATCAAAGAATTCCACCACATCACGCAGCCACTTCTCACCTTCGCTTTTAGAGCGAAAGTGCTGCACCGCTGTAGGCTTGCGGCCCTTGACCAAAGAGAGTCTTGCGGTGCCAGCACGGCAGGTGAATTGCTCGACAGACCAGCCTTTTCCGACCACCTTTTGCGCCGCGTTGAGGGGCGGATGGTGGCGTCGGATCAGGACATCCTCCAAAATCAAGGCCATGAGCTCGGATCCGGTTTCCTCCCACGTGATTTTATGCACCTTTCTGCGCAGCTCTTGAGCGCGGGTAGGGTTGGAAGCATTGTTGAAGTGCTGCCTGACACGAGAGGACAAATTCTTGCTCATTCCGATGTAGGCAATGCGGCCTGATTCGTCCAAGAATCTATAGACGCCCGGAGTGGCAGGCAGGTCCACCAAAGCGTCTGGGGGCAGGTGGGGTGGCCACCAAGACTTCCCATCACCGCGGCCAATCTCCTCTTGAATCTCCTCTGCGTGGTCTGCCCACAATTTAGAAAACAGCACAGCGGTAGCGGCAGCATCTCCCCAAGCCCTGTGATGGGCTTCGTTGTCGATGCCAAAAAAGGCGCAGAGTGCACCCAAGCTATATCGCTGCGGCCCCTCGATCCATTTTCGGGACATCCGCACCGTGCACAGTCGCCGCGGATTGTAATGCAGCCCGTTGGCCTTGAAAGCCGCTTGGAGGTACCGCAAATCAAAGCTGACGTTGTGTGCGACGAAAACGGCATCGCCCAAAAACTCCAGCAAGCTTTGGGCGTGCTCAGAGAAGGGGGGGGCTTCCGCGACCATTTGATCGTCAATGCCCGTGAGCCGAGTGATTCCCATGGGAATGGAGGCCTCGGGATAAATGAGCTGGACCCAGCGGTCGATTTCTCGCGTGCCATCGTGCAGAATGGCGGCCACTTCGGTGATATTGGCGCCATTTGGTGGGCCTCCGGTGGTCTCTATATCGACGATGACAAACTGCAATGTGGATTGACTCATGGGATCTATGAAGAACATGGGGTCCACCATGAACGTACGTTGCTAAATTTCGGCATGATGTTCTTTCAACATCCCATGAGGTCCTTGTGTGGAGTTTTACTCCTGTGTGCGCCCATTCTCTCAGAAGGGCAGGTGTCCAATTATGAGCCCTATGACGACAGCGACCTGTTGGAGGAGTTCGAAAGGCCCAAGAAGTTGCACTTCGGCATGAACATCAACATGGGAAAGGCTGGGGGTAAGTCCAGCGTATTTTACAACGGTGCAGGATTTGGTGATTTGGGAGATGTGTTCAGAGAGCTCATCAGCATTCCAGAGCGATTGGATTGGAACAGTGTAGCAGGAGGTAGCGGCAACACCGTGCGCAATCAGATTGCCCAGTCCTTAGGAGTGGCCAATGCAGGGGGCATGTCGGTGGCCACCTATCCCATTGACCAGCGTTACGACGTAGGGTTTGGATTTGGATTGAGGGTGATGCAACGCTTTAGTCTGGAGAGCTCATTGGTATTGGATGTAGATGTATGGCGCTTGAAATCCCGCGGGGCGTGGCAATTGAATACCGGTGAATTGCCGGATCAAGGCCAAGGTTCGACCGATTTACGGGAGTTTGGAATTTTTGCTTCTGAGGAGCGAACGGCCATTTCTCTCGGTTACCGCACGGCCAGTCCGATCGACAGGAGCATGAGCTGGATTTTTGAGGGGGGAGGAAATTTGACCGCGACGCGCATCAAAGACCATTACATCGAAGTAGCGGGCAATACATACGATCTCATTGTGCCCATTGGAGGACAGGTCGGAGCGCCAGGGCAGCAGGATTTAACCTGGGGCATTGGATACGGTGGCTATCTGCGCATTGGTGCGGAGGCATACATGGATGCGGGTGCAGGATTGGAGTTGAGCTATCGTTTGGGATACGACGGTGTGGTCATCGGGACCTCGGACTATCGGGTGTTGAATCACGGTTTGCAGCTCACTTGGCTGTTCCCCCCACCGCAAGTGGCCGCCGCCAGCTTCTAAATTCTTAAACACCGCTCGATGGGGTATCTTGCCCCAGCATCGCCATGGAAATCATAGATCGATTGTCTGCCGGAGACCCGGAGAAAAAGAAGTACTACATCCGTCTGTTTCTCGACACGCTTGAGCCAGAACTCGAGAACCTCAGGGGAGCCGACGTGTCTCAGGCACAAGAGCCGATTCGTGCCATTTTGCACAAACTAAAGAGTCAGGTTCAGACGATTGGGGCAAGAGAAACCCATGCGATCATGGCACAACAGGAGCAGGACATCAAAAGCGGAGGTCAGATTGACCAAGGCCAATTGGACGAGACCTGCCGACAGTTATCGGATTTGATTGAAAACCTGCAAGAATTACTGAAATGAGCAAGCATCTGAAAGTCGCTTTGGTAGACGACGACATTCCAAATACAGAGGTTTTAAGGGACTTTCTAATCCGCAATGGATACAACCACGTGGACAAGTACCATGACGGGGAAAGTTTCTTGGAGAGCTTGGACCGTTTTGATGAGCGCGCTGTGGTGTTGGATTTTGACTTGAGTGGAGGCGGTGACTTGAATGGACTTGAAGTGTTGGAAGCGATCAAAGAGCGCAGTCCAAGCACCCATGTCATCTTCTTCAGTGGTCAGGACAGCCTTGAAGTCGCTGTAGAGAGCTTAAAAAATGGTGCGGACGACTACATCGTGAAGTCCAACGCGGCATTTGCATTGGTGAAAACGTCATTGGACAAGGTCTATGACATCCAGGTGCTGAAGCTCAATGAGCGCCGCAGTCAGCGCATTAGCTGGATGATGGCCATAGGTTGGATGGCGACCATCGCTGCTGTAGCCTTGTATTTCGCAGGCCAGTAATACCAAGCCTCTCCTGTACCCTTCGCTTGAGGATTCCTTAAGTGTCGGATAAATGCGCCCTTCTGATCTCGCTCAAAAGCTGCTCCACCTTGAAGGGTTTGGGCACAAACCCGTCCATGCCCTTTTGGATATAGTGGTCGGTCTCTTCTTTGAGTACGCTGGCGGTCATGGCAATCACAGTGGTTCCCGACTTGCTGGGATCTTCCAGCTTTCGGATGGCTGCAGTGGCTTCGAGACCGGTCATCTCTGGCATGGCAATGTCCATGAGCACAAGATCCCATTCACCATCGCGCACCGCTTCGAATGCTTCTCTGCCATTGACAGCTTTGCCAATGGTCACGTTGGGGATTTCTGAGCGCAGCGTGTCTTCAGCGACGATCACATTGAACGGGTTGTCTTCGGCGATCAGAATGCGCAAAGCCGGCAAGGGGGGCTTGGATTCGGTGTTCTTCTGTTGCTCCTTTTTTAACCGCCGAATCTCCGCGAGCAACTGCTCAACTTGGAAAGGCTTGGGCACAAAACCATTCATGCCGTGGCGCATGTAGCTGTCGGTTTCTTCGCGCAGCACACTGGCCGTCATGGCCACGATGAACGTATCCGATTTTTCGTTAGGGAGCTTGCGAATGGCAGTGGTAGCCTCTAGTCCGCTCATTTCGGGCATGTGAATGTCCATGAGCACGAGGTCCCATTCTTCGTCCCTGACCTTCTCAAAGGCAATGCGGCCGTTTTCTGCCTTGCCGATTTCGACCTCTTTGAGTTCACTGCGCAACGTGTCTTCGGTGACGATCACATTGAAGGGGTTGTCCTCTGCGATCAGGATGCGCATGGGGCCGATTTCTATGTCGTCGATGGTCTTTTCATCGGCCTTTTGAGCACCTTGAGTGGCGAGGGCGGGCAGCGCAAAGGCAAAAGTGGAGCCTTCACCTTCGACGCTTTCTACCCAGATAACACCACCTTGGAGCTCCACAATTTGTTTGGAAATACTCAGGCCCAATCCTGTGCCTCCAAATTTCCGTGTCTTCAATTGATCGCCTTGATTGAAGCTTTCAAAGATCTTTTCGAGTTTGTCTTCTGGGATGCCAATACCTGTATCGGTTACCCTGACCACAAACCAGTCCGAATGCTTGGCGACAGGGGCAGGGCACCAAGCGGGCAGCTCGGGGAGTGGCGATACAGCAGCATGTAAAGTGACGCCGCCTTCGAGGGTGAACTTGATGGCATTGCCCACCAGGTTGATCAGGACCTGGTTTAAGCGGCTGGCATCCCCCAAAAGGAAGTCAGGCAGCGAGGCTTCAGCTTGGACTTCGAAGCGAAGGTCTTTTTGTTCGGCAGGAATGCGCATGACATTTTCAGCCACCTCCAAAGCGTCTCCCACAGAGAAGGGCTCTTGGGCAATTTCCAGCTTGCCCGCTTCGAGTTTGGAAAAGTCCAAAATGTCATTGACGATGTCGATGAGGTTGGACGATGCCGTCACGATGTTGCGCAGGTATTTCTGGGCGACATCGGTCATGCTTTCCTTAGAGGCCAAGTTGGACATGCCCACAATGGCATTGAGCGGCGTGCGGATTTCGTGGGACATATTGGACAAGAACACCGCCTTGTGGTTCAAGGCAATTTCCAATTCAGCATTGGCCCGAATCAATTCTTTCTGACGGTCTTGGAGCTGCTCTCGCTGTGTGGAAATCAACTGGCTTTGCTTGCGCGTAAACCGATAGCGAGAGGTGATGAAGATGGCAAAAATGATGAGGAGCAGCACGATGACCACCAACAGGGTGCGCTGGTCGTCTTTTTGCTTATCCATGATGCGGCGCTCCTCTTTTTGCCTCAGGTCTTCGTATTGGAACAACTCCAAATTGAGCTTGGACTGCCGCTCCCTTGCGATGCTTTGGTAGGCTTCCTCTGCGCTGTCTCGCAGATTTCTGTTCTCCTGCGCTGCACGAAACCTTTCGAGGTTAAACAGGGCTCTGGCCAAGCAATCATAACAATCAGTGAGGTGCGTAGCCCGGTCATAATCGGCAAGTCGGTCATTGTTGAGGACCAGGGTGAGCATAGAGTCACAGAGCGCAAGCCCCCTCTCGTTTTGGCCAAGCTCCAAGTAGGCCAGTCCGAGCTTGGTAGAGATGTAGACCTTCCGCTTGTCTTTTTGATCCACATCATACTTCAACGCTTCGCCATAGAAGTAGAGGGCATCATCGAATCGCTTTTGTTTGGTGGCGATGAAGCCGAGGTACTCATAGCATACTACGCGTCCTGACGTAGAGGTCCCCATAGCGAGCGCATTCTCGTATTCCTCAATGGCTTTCTCGTATTCTTCGTCTTCCCTGTATATGTTGGCGATGCCCACCGTCGACATGCTCACCTTCACTTGGTCGTTGGCCTGCTCATATAGAGCCCTGGCTTCGAGCATGTAGGCCAGTGCCGTGTCCCGCATAAACGGGTCCTGATACGATTTTGCCGCGAGGTTAAAGCGGGCCTGAGCGCGGTCACCTTCATCGTCGCTATACCGCATGATGAAAGAGTAATGCTCAAAGGCAGTTTGGTTGTCTTTAATCTGCAGGTGCACATATCCCAGTGCGTCGTGAGCCCTAAGCTGGGATTGGAGGTCGCCCATGGATTCGGCAATCTCCAAGGCCATTTCAAAGTCCGCCAAGGCCTTAGTCCAGCGGTTCGGCGCGTCTTTGACCCTCCATTGGGAGCGCCCTCTTTGATAGTACAACCGGAAGCGGGTGACCTCGGAGAAGTTGCGGCTGGCATTGGATTCTATGACCGAATCGAGCAATGCGCGTGCAGCAGAGGGTTGCTTTGCACTGATCAGTCCACGTGCCTTCATGTCGGCCACAGCGGCCATTTGGTTCGGAGTTAATTCAAGCGACCAGAATTGATCGGTGAGGACCACAAATTCTTCTCCTCCTGCGGGAGGCAATTCATTGCCATATGCTTCCAAGGCATCCAGACGCTGCTTCAATGAGGCTTCGTCTGAATTGATGACGGCGCGCAATTCAGAATAATTGACGCCAGCAGCTGCACTGAGGCAGAGAGTGCTCAGTAGCAACCAGCTAAAGCATGTTCTTAACGTGTGGTCCATGGGATAAAGACGAAAATAAGCCATGAACATTCAGAGATGGCCGAAGAGGTTGTTGGGGTCGAATTTCTGACTACATTTGCGCTCCCGCAGGGGAAAAATGACTATGTAGCTCAACTGGATAGAGCACCTCACTACGGATGAGGAGGTTGAGGGTTCGAATCCTTCCATGGTCGCCACAGCTTACAGAAAGCCCTCGTTGCAATGTCGCAACGGGGGCTTTCGATTTGGTGGCAAAAGGGCTGAAATCCTGTGTGTGTTCCGACCTCAGTTGCAGCTGTTTCCGAACTCACCCAAGACCATCAGGAAGTCCTCCACAGAGACGATGCCATCAAGGTTGATGTCGGCCGCGCAGATGGAGGAGCATCCGAACTCGCCGAGCATGATCAAGACGTCGTTGACCGCTACAATGCCGTCTTGGTCGAGGTCTTGGGGGCAAGTGGGGTCGCAAATGCCGTCGCCGTTGTTGTCGGCAACACAATCGCCTCCGCAGATGCCCAAGGCATCGGTGGTGAACAGGCAGGACCCGTCGTCTTCTGTGGCGTCGAATTCAAAATTGCAAGCCAGTGGGTCGGTGCAGCCCAGCACAGCAGGCGCGCAATCTTGGGACACGGTGAACGGGTTCCCATAATCCCATGAGCTCGGTGGGTAGGGGTGCTCCGCGAGGTAAATCCGGTACGGTATGCCCGCTTCAGAAACGGCGACGACCCAGGGGTGCAAGCCGGTGTTGTCCACAGTGCCCAAGCTCGCCACAGCGGCGTTGGCGTTGATGTCAATTAAGCTCAGGTAAACATCCGTGTTGGGGTTGCCACCGGACCAGGAGATCCAAAGGGTGTCGCCCATGCACCATTCGCTGGCGACATCGTCCAATGTCAAACTGGGGTACAGACAAGAGCCGTCGTCGTAGGTCGCGTTGGGGTTGTGGTTCAATGCCGATTCGTCTGTGCACCCCAGTACGTCATAATCGTAGTAGCAAGAGCCGTCGTCTTCCTCGGCGTCGGCTGCGAAATTCAAGGCTATAGGATCGGTGCACCCCATCACAGGATAAGAACAGGAGCCGTCGTCGAGGAGGGCATTGGGATCGTGGTTAAAGGCCTGCTCATCGGTGCATCCGTAAAAGGGGCTGCAATCGCTGTTGACGGAGAACAGTCCGGATTCTCCACCGGCTCCACTGGCCACAGACACACTGTCCAAGAAGAGTTCCCAGGAAATTTCACCGAGATAGTTTCCGCCACCTGCACCAAAGGTGTAGCATCCATCGGGCAGGCAAAATTCGGTCGTGCCCCCTGACCCTGAATTCAGGGTCAAGCTCTGCATCAGCTCACCTTCGGTTGTGGAGATGTCGAGTGCATTGCCATTCCACCCGTCTCCGTAGGAATCGAACATGTGCAGGCTCAGGACGTTGTCTTCCCCGCAGTCCAGGGGGTAGGTACAGGTTCCGTCATCGTCCACAGCGACGGGGTTGAAGTTCAATGCCAACGGATCGGTGCATCCGTATGTGGCATAGATCTGACCGGCCAGGATCTCCTCTCCGGGCTTGCGGTTATAGGCGTAGTCCACAAGCCGCACCATGTCACCATCCTCGCTGACTTCAAATCTCATCCAGCCGTAGTGGAAGCGCTCTGCCATGGTGAATTTGACACCAGCGTATGTGGTTTGGCCATTCCAGTCGGTATAAGTGGGGGAAGTGATGACGAGCTGGGTCTCCAATTCCGAGAAGTACGTCCAGTGGCTTTCGCTGTGGATGGTGTCTCCTTCTTGGAGTGCGCTGAGGTTGTTGGAGCCTTCATTGCTGACTCCAGATTTGGAATACGTTTCCAAGCGGAAATGGCCGTTGATGTACCAGAGCCCAAAATTCGCATCGCCCACATTCCAACTGAAGTATTTCCAGTTGTTGCCAGGGTTGGCAATGGCGATGCCTTCGGTAGAATCCACCACCACATATTCGATGGCGTAAGGGTCGGCGAAGTCGAGGGACATCGAACGCGACAGGGCCATGTCGTTGGGGGTGTCGGAAAGAAGGGAGGAATCGAATGAGATGTTGAATGAGACGTCGTCTTCATCGACGTGTGCACTGGCTTGGCCAGCAAACGACAATCGGATGCGCGCATCGGAGACGCGTTCAATTTGGGCAGACAATCCTTCGGGGAGTTCGGAAGTGTCGAATCCAGAACCGGCCCCAAGGGAGTCAAACGCGGTCCAAGTGGCCCCAAACAGATCGATGTTGCGTTCCGAGGAGATGCTGCCGTCGTTATCAAAGGCTTCATGAAACGCCGTTTGGGTGTACGCCAAGACCGGAGACTGCACCTGGCCCATGGCAATGGGGCCGTCGGGCTGTTCATTGTACGCCATGTCCAGGGCGTAGTAGTGCCTGCCATCCTCACTCACGCGCATCCGTATCCAACCGTAGTGCGCATTGCCGTTGCGATAAAATTGCACGCCAGCGTATGCGGTTTGTCCGTTCCAGTCGGTGTAGGTGGGATTGGACAAGTCCAGTTGGTTCGGGTACCAAGGGCCTGGCTCGGTGATGTCGGATTCGGGGCCGACCAGGTCTCCAAAAGCAAGGGGGGTCAGGTTGGAGGTGCCGGGGTAGCACACGGCCCCGTTGCCATAGGTTTCGAGCTTGATGTTGACCAAGTCGTAGTGAAAGAACCCAAAGTCTGCACCACCGGATCCCATGGTAAACCAGGTCCAGCGACGCCCTTCGAAGAAGTTGTGTGCATCGTCCACCAAATCCACAAACACAATTTCGTAGGGATCCAAAAAGGTCAGACCGAGGTTGGTATTGGACGGATTGTACAGATCCTCAAAGGCAACACCATCGAAAGGGTTGGCCGTAAAGTGCAGCTCCAAGTTGTCCAAGTTGTCTTCGGTCTCGTGGTTGGCCACTTGACCAGACAAGTAAACAGTGGCATGGGTGGAGTCCACCACCACCACAGACAAAGAGGTCCCGGCGGGCAAGTTTTCGCTGTTGAAATCGACCCCCTCTACCAGCGTACCGGTGGCGCCAAAGGTGAGGTCGAGCAATTCAATGCCGATCTCGCTGTCGACGCTGCCATCGTTGGAAAATGACTCCGAAAAGGAAGTCTGGAGGTAGACCATCCTCGGCAAGAAATCGTCTTGGAGGAACACGAGTGCGTGGTTTTCCGGGGACCAGATGTTGTTGCGCCCCGCCACATCTGAGCACATGGTCGCCAGCATTCTTTCCTTTTGGCCCTGGGTGAACATGTTGGAACAATTGGAATAATCCATGTAGTTCTGCACGTTGTCTGGCGAGCCGCAGGAGATGGCTTCTAGGTCGCATCCGGTGTTTCCGATGGTGTTGGGGGTGTCTTCCACCGCGTCGTCGAAACCACATCCTGCCGTGGATTGATTGCCCGACTGATCGCCCCAAGTGTGCTTGAGATTGGCCCAGTGTCCCACCTCGTGGGTCAGGATCTTGTAATGGGTCCAGACCGCAGTTTCCGTTCGACCCACGGCCCAGTATGAAGACACCACGCCATCGTAAATGGAGGCGGATCCTTCGACGTCGGCGGGGTAGAATGCGAATGCTGATCCGTTGCCCCCATCCGAAGAGTGCACCACCCAAACGTTGAGGTACATCGTGGGGTCCCATTGGACCAATTGCTTGAGGGCGATATCGCTGCCGTTGTAGGTCAGTTCGGACTGGATGCGGTTGATGCCCGTGGTGGGCTGGCCATTGGGGTCGAAGTCGGCCAAGCGAAAGCCCATGCCCACGTCCGCTACGATGCCCGTGAAATTGGGGTGGACCTCGGAAAGCTCGGCGTTTGTGGCCGAGAAGTCCTCGTTCATTTGCACTATCGCTTCGTGGATTTGGGCATCAGAGATGTTCTCTGGGCCATTGTCGTGCACCACATGGAACACAATGGGGATCAAAAGGTCCTCGTCCGTGCAGGAAAGAGACTGAGAGGTAAAGTCTCGGGTGTGGTCTTCGAGCGACAACCTCCTGAGCTCTTGGCTTCCCATCCACTCGGGATGGGCGAGCTGCATGTCTTCGCGCTGCCTCTGGTGGACACACCGGTGCTGAGCTTGACTAACCCCACTGAACATAAGCAGTGCAAAGAGTGGCCAAATGATGCGGAGGGTGGGCATGCGCGTGAAGGTGTGTGAGTAAGGTACGGCGATTGGAACCCGCTCTTGAAAACGGCCCTTCCGTTCGGGCGGGCTAATTTGTCGCCATGTCTTTTTTGCTCGACTCCCCCGAAGCCGTTTCCGCCGCGCGCCGCAGTGCTGAACAAGACCCCGACGCTTTTTGGGCCGACATCGCTGCGCATTACGCATGGATGAAGCCTTGGGAAAAGGTGTGCTCTGCAGAGTTCGAAACGCCCTCGGTGCGCTGGTTTGAAGGGGCACAGCTCAACATCACCGCCAACTGTTTGGACCGGCACTTGGCCGATCACGGTGACCGGACGGCCATTCTGTGGGAGCCCAATGACCCGGCAGACGACACCGTGTCCATCACCTACGCGGAGCTGCACGACCGGGTCTGCCGCTTTGCCAATGTGCTCAAGTCGCGCGGGGTAAAGAAGGGCGACCGCGTGGCGCTTTACCTGCCAATGGTACCGGAACTGGCCGTTGCTGTGCTCGCCTGCGCCCGCATCGGTGCGGTACACAGCGTCGTCTTTGCCGGCTTCTCTGCGCGCAGCCTCGCAGACCGCATCCAGGACGCAGGCGCCGTTTGCGTGATCACCAGCGACGGCATGAAGCGTGGCGCCAAAGGGCTCGCCCTCAAAGCCGTCGTGGACGAGGCCCTCGCCGAATGCCCCACGGTCACCACCAACCTGGTGGTCCGCCACACCGGCGAAGACGTCCAATGGTCCGCCGACCGCGACGTTTGGCTCCACGAGGCCTTGACCACCGTTTCTGGCGACTGTCCACCCGAGCCCATGGACGCCGAGGACTTGCTGTTCATCCTCTACACCTCGGGCAGCACGGGCAAGCCGAAGGGGGTGGTCCACACTTGCGGTGGGTACATGGTGTATGCCGGGTACAGCTTCGCCAACGTGTTCCAATACCAGCCCGGCGACGTCTATTGGTGCACCGCCGACATCGGCTGGATCACCGGACACAGCTACATCGTTTACGGCCCGCTGCTCAATGGGGCGACCACGGTCATGTTCGAGGGGGTGCCCACATACCCTTCGCCCGCCCGCTTCTGGGAGGTCTGCGAGAAGCTCAAGGTCAACCAATTCTACACCGCGCCCACCGCCATTCGGGCGCTCATGGCTTGCGAGCCCCGCTTTGCCCAAGGCCACGACCTGTCGTCACTCAAGGTGATCGGTTCGGTGGGAGAACCCATCAACGAGGAGGCTTGGCAGTGGTACCACGACGCGATTGGCGGCGGCAAGTGCGCATTGGTCGACACCTGGTGGCAAACCGAGACCGGCGGCATCCTCATCAGCGGCCTCGGATCGCACAGCCCCATGAAGCCGGCCCACGCCGGATATCCCTTGCCCGGCATCAGCCCCGTGCTGGTGGATGGCGAGGGCAACACCTTGGAAGGGGAGGCCGAAGGCTACCTCTGCATCGACCGCCCTTGGCCGTCCATGATCCGCACCACCTACGGCGACCACGAGCGTTGTCGCAACGTCTACTTCAGCGCCTTCAAGGGCAAGTACTTCACCGGTGATGGTGCCCGACGCGATGCCGACGGCATGTTTCGCATCATCGGCCGCGTCGACGACGTGGTCAACGTGAGCGGCCACCGCTTCGGCACCGCGGAGATTGAGGACGCCATCGATTCGCACCCCGCCGTGGCCGAGTGCGCCGTCATCGGTTACCCACACCCCATCAAGGGACAGGCCGTGCACGCTTACGTCATCCTCAAAGACGGTGCCCTTCCTGGCACGGCCGACGGCATCGCGGCCCTGCGCAAAGAAATCGGCATCCAAGTCAACACCGAGATCGGCAACATCGCCCGTCCGGATCGCATCCAATTCACACCCGGCTTGCCCAAGACGCGCTCCGGCAAGATCATGCGCCGCATCCTGCGCAAGGTGGCCAGTGGCGAGCACGATCAGCTCGGCGACACCTCCACACTCCTGGACCCCACGGTCGTCGACGGCGTCATCGCCGGCGCCTCCGAATTCCTCGCCTGAACTAACTTCCCCGCATGCGATTCCATCCACTTCTGATGCTGGCTGTGCTGCCGGCCTTCTTGCTTGTTTCCTGCGCCAATGACGGGTGTTGTTCTGCGGACAGCCACCAAGGCCATGTCCACGATGATGCCGCAGTAGAAGACGACTACCATGCCACGGGGAATTGTGCGCTGGAGTTTACGGCGGCCGACAGTGCGCGCCGGGCTGCCAAGCACGCGGAACCTGGCGTGAAAATGGTAGAGCTGTCCAATGGCTACCGCGTCTTTACCCAAACGGTGGGGGAGAGTGCCGATGTCAAAATCTTGACCCTGCACGGTGGGCCGGCTTGCACCCACGAGTACATGACTGTTCTCGGCGACGTGCTGCCCGAATCACAGGGATACGAGGTGATCTATTACGATCAGCTCGGCAGCTACTACAGCGACCAGCCCACTGAAGACCTGTGGACCATCGACCGCTGGTGCGAAGAAGTGGAAGAGGTTCGCGTGGCCCTTGGTCTGAACAAAGACAACTTCTACATCCTCGGAAACAGCTGGGGCGGCATCCTGGGCATGGAATATGCGTTGCGGCATCAAGAAAACCTCAAAGGCCTCATTGTGAGCAATATGGTCACAAGCATTCCCGAGTATGCGGCGTACAACGAAGAGGTCTTGCGCCCTCAAATGGATCCGGCCATTCTCGACAGCCTTGAAGCCTTTGAGGCCGCGGGCGACATTCAAAACGAGACGTTCCTCCAGCTGGTCGACGAGCATTTTTACGCCAAGCACCTCTGCCGATTGGAAGAGTGGCCCGAAGCCATCACGGGTTCTTTTGAGCGCCTGAACTACAAGCTGTACGACCTCATGCAGGGACCCAGTGAATTCCGCGTGGGCGGCCGTTTGATTGAGTGGGACATCACCGATCGCCTCGGAGAGATCACCGTGCCCACGCTGATGGTCGGTGCTGAGTACGATACCATGGACCCCGATAAGATGACGCAACAAGCCAACCTTGTGGCCAACGGCCGTTCCTTGCATTGCTACAACGGTTCTCACCTGTGCATGTGGGACGATCGGGACGCCTTCATGGGAGGGGTCGCCAGCTTCATCGAAGACGTGGAGGCCGGCCGGCCCATGCGCTAAGACCTGACCTCAAGGTCTCCGTTTACTTGCTCATTCACAAGGAGAGGTCTGCAAATCCAGGCCGTGCTTGCGAATGATGTGCTCCAACTTGCCATCATAGCGCTCGGGATCGTACGCTTTGTTGATGCGGTAGCCACTCAGCCGAGAAAACATCTTAATGGTGCTCCAAAAGGGGAGCTTGACCGCTTTGGCATAATCGTCGGCAAAGTTGAGCATGCCGGGATTTTGTCGGTCCAGCAGATGCACAAGCAGAAACCCTTCCTTGAAACCCATGTCATCTTGGAAAGCGGTGTCGGAAACCATGAGCTGTTGGCCCTCGGCGTCCAAACTGTCCAATGCGATGAACCCTTGCTGTTCTTGAAGAGCGATCATGCAGGGATCGTTGGAGACACTGATGGTATCCGGGGTTTGCTCGGATTCAGATTTACCGATCTCCACTGAAACACCCGTGTCCTGATCGCCTGGTTGACTGGACGTTTCTTCTTGGGCTTCTTTGTCCAGGGGAGGATCTGATTTGCGTGCGCGTTTTTCCGCCTTCTTTTCTGCTTTTCGTTCCTCTTTTCCGGACTGAATGGAGGCGCGTTGGGCCTTCAAGGTGCTGTCGGGGACGGATTCTATGCCTTGAGAAAAAGACGTCCGCATGGTGTCGAGCATGCTGGAGATGATCATGACTTGCGGCCAAACCTTGAGCACCATGACTTCGAGGTCCAGGTATTTGTTCTTGGTCTCGTCGTAGTCCTTGATGTCCATTCCGCGCCAATCGGGACCTTCATCTGTTGCGACCACTTCTGCGGCGCCAATCAAGTGAACAAAGGGCCGAAATCCCGGCGGGAAAGCCGTGCTGTCCGCTATCCCTTGCGCACAGATGGAGTGGCCAAAGACCTCTAAAACGAAGGCGACAACGAGGAGTGGACGGACCATGGATATTCCAAAGGTAGCGCCGCCACTAAAAGGCAGGATTGTCGCTGAAAGGGTCTAATTTGGGGACATGGCAAGGGGTTTTTCTGTAGGCGATAGGGTGCGGTTTCTGCACCAGAGCGGTGAAGGTGAAATCCTCGCCGTTGAGGATGGTGGTCAGACCCTGCTCATCGAAGACAACGACGGCTTTCCGATGCGGTTTCAGGCCAAAGAATGTCTGCCCATGCCCAATGCCGCTGAGGAAGCCCGAGCCTACGCTTCGAAGGACATCACAAAAGGGGAGCTCTTGGAGCGCAATGTGGATGAGCACCTCATCAAGGCCTCGCAGAAGGACTTCGACGTCAAATACCGCAATCCTGATGCCACCAGTATGCGCAAGCGGGACGAGCATATGGAGGTGGATTTGCATTTCCATGCGCTAACCGGAGCCCGAGATCGGGCGACACCGCACGAGATGCTCACGCTCCAAATGGATCACTTTGACCGCATGATGCGGAGGGCAGAAGAGAAGCGCATCCCACGGGTGATCTTCATTCACGGCGTCGGACAGGGCCGATTGCGGCAAGAAATCAGGGAAGCCCTCAGTTCATTCTGGCCGCATTGCAGTTGCCGGGAAGGAGACCCAAGGAAGTACGGACACGGCGCTACAGAAGTCCGATTCGGACAGCGTTGATCATTGGCGCTCTGCTTCCAGACGCTTGCGCATCATGTCGGCTTCGCTGACCGGGAAGACATAGCCCTCTAATGACACTTCGACGGGTGTCTCTAAGGATTCAGCTCCTTTGAATTCCAAGACAGTCCGCGGTTCGCGGCTGAATTTGGTGTCTATAGAGACCCAACGCGTGGCCAAACCGACATAAGTTCCATTGGCCAAGCCCGTGAATCCGGGTTCGAATCGGGGCCACAGCCGGCTGATGGCCACCTCCTCCTCCGAAGCTTGGCTGTCGGCCCAGAGTTCGTCAATGGTCGTGCCCTTTTCGTACCAAAAGTGCGCACTCATTCGGCCGTCAATCTCGCGGTCACCGGATACGCGCGACATCTTGAGGGTATCCCTGACTTGAACATTGAGCGGGCTTTCGCTGCCAATTTTTACTTCCCCAAGTGCGGTTAATGTGTAACGCATTCCAAGGTTGAGGTCCCCGATATGCTGCATCGTGGCTTCCTCGGTCTCGATCACCCTGCCGTAGGAACTGTCGCCAGGGGTGTAATACACATCCATGGTGCCTTGAATCTTTTGCAAGGGTTGGCCTTCTGCCCCCGCTACACGCTGAATGATATCGTAGTGGATGACTTTCGTGAAGCTGTATCCATCGGGCCTTTCAGGTGAGGTGCCATAGACTTTTTTCAGCATTTCTGAAGCGCTCTCCTGAGCCTGTAGCAGCGCTGGAGCAAGACATAAGAGTCCGAGGGCAATGGAGAAAATACGGATGCGTTCCATGGTTGGAAGTTACGCAAGAGGTCTGGCCTCAAGGTTGGTTTTCCCGACGGTTTCGCGGACGTGGGTCTACGAATGGACGGTCAGAGGGAAGGGCTTGGATGGGCGCAGTGTTCGGCGCCAGTTGCCAAGGGGAGTTGGCCTTCTTTCCAGGCACGAATGCATCAAACGTCATGTCGGGCCCATAGTAGGCTGTAATGCCGGTGAGGTGAGGCTCACTGGGCGCAAGGTGATCAAACACGATGCGCCGCGGATGTCCGTCCTTGCCCTTCTTTTCGGGTTGATAGCGCAGTGAAACCTGTACCGCATCCGCAAATTCAAGCACCCATCTGCGGGCCATGCCCATCGTTCCGTTCAATGTGGGAGCGCCAAATCGAATGCCCCTTCCCCGAATTTGAATCGGCTCAATGACCTTTCGGGTAACCATCGCATCTGCATCGTCCCATCCCAGTAGCATCCAAGTGTCCTTGTCCACGGGGTCTGGAACCATGTCAAAATACAAAGCGCCATGCCAATCGCTGGACGAAACAGCCGCTTGGGTACTGGGGGCGTCGGCGCTGCTGTCGTCGTACAATTGAGTCAACTCCAATGGGGCGTCTTCAGAACGCTGAAAGGCCACCACACCACCGTAAGATGATGTGCGGTTGGACTGGGCCCAATTCCAGGTAAAGACCTTGAGCCTTCTGTCGCCCGACTGAACCGCAGCCATGAATCGGGGCCCTTCAATTTCTGCGTTTGGATCGGCCTCAACCAGCAATTCCATCAACGCACTGGAGAGGCTGTCACTGATGGTCTTGCAGGTCGCACCTTCACAGCTTCTCAGGCCACTGTGAAGCACCTCGAGCGAGGAGAGGTCGAGTGCCTGCGACTTTGCCACAGTAGGAGCCGTCCAAAGTCCAATGAGCACCATTGCCCAATGCACGATCCGCAGCGCGTGCATGTTGCGGCTCCTTGAAGTCGCCTGTTGAGCGGGCGCATAAAAAGCAGTGGGTGCTGTTGAGGGGGGCTTCATGCTACTGGTCAATGGCCGTTGCAAAAAAATCTGGGGTGAAGTTAGGACGGGACATCAGGAATGAAACGCCCAAAGTCCCCCAACCATTGCGCAGCGCTGATGCATCCTCTGGCACCAGTCCCTTGTCGCGGCTTAGAAAAGAGTGCAAGCGCCTTATTTAGAATCGGGCACAAGGCCCAGCAGCCCTTCTTGGATTCAGAGGTGCAGATCCTGGACGAGTCGGTATTCTCAATCTATCGCGAAGAGGTATGACAAGCGTAGACACGATCTACAACGGCCTGAAGCGGTATGCCCGCCAAGATGTGTTGGACGTATGCCTGCAGCTCATGCGCAAGCTGGGAGTGACGGATGACACGATAACGCAGCGCCAAGCGGCACAGCTCATTTACCTCACCTGTGGCGTATCAGAGAAAGAGCGCACCAAGTCGGCGTTAAATATGGATAGACCAAGCACCATCGCCTGCCGCGCAGTGAATGAGATTGAAAGCATGCTGCTGTCGCCAGACGGGGTGAATGAAAGCGGAGTGCCAACGAACGTGTTGCGCGATCTGTCGCGACTATACCGAGGCGTGAAGAGTCAAGGATACGTTGACGGGAAGCCCATACAGGTGCGCGGAGGAGCTGCACTGAATTGGAGCCTTCACGCCAGGCATTACACAATGGACTAAAAGCACGCCATCTCCAGGCGAAAAACAGGAGGTCAGTCATGGGAGAGGCTGCGCGAAGGCGTGGCCTTTCTTTTTACTCAGCCCAGCGCCAGAAGGCTTGTTTCTGATACATTGAGCCTATTTGGTCTAATGAAATTCCACCAAGTGGATACCAACCTGCTTGGACTTTAGTTTGACAGCATAAGTCGAATTCACTACCACCACCCTGACAAGTGCTGTACTCCACCTTCGGCCGCTCGTGAGTGGAGCAGTAGCAGCGACGGCTATTGTTGTTCATAGTCCCGGATGTATTTTCTATATAACCACCAGAACCAAGATTAAATGTGAAATATTTTTGTCCTGTGAGGCTACCATATTCGTCGTTCAAGTCATTATACCAGAAAGTAGTTGAAGTGCTCAATGAAGCCACGATTGAATCAAGAATAGGCGCGTAGTCTTGAAAAGCCGCCATTCGCCAATTTCCGTCCAAGTTGTCACATGCTGCAAGGCACTGGTAGTACTGCATATCACCAACGTACATGGTCATGCTTGAGTTGTCATTGCTCAAATAGATGTCAGACGCATTCCATTGAGAGCCAAAGATTGACAGCACCTCTAGTATATCACCCACGCCGATATAGCCATCAGGCTCAGAGTCGGGATTGTATGGAAGTTGGAAGCCGTCAACCTGAGCGTTGACGTTAAACGCGGCAAGGATCGCCAGGCAAGCAAGTAAATGTCTCATGCGGACAAGTTCGCACCGCAAGCGCAGAATGCCATGCCGCTGGCGAAGTGAGGCCGTCAGGCGGGCGGTGGGTTAGTCAGCATAATGCCAGTATGGAAGAATACTGAAATATGTGCATTTAGGTACCCAAGAGTAAAAATAATCTGGCCAACTTAAATGCAACCCTGTACTATCAATGGTTCCCACATCATTGAAAGGCAACACGGCGCTAAAACCATTACCACCCGAAAAAGTAAGTATTGGATTTTGCTCAATTTCTTGATCGTATATGTAAAAATTGTAAGCATTGCTTAGGTCGCTGAATTGTATTTCAAACTTCCTCTGGTAGCCGTAAAGTATAGTTTGAGCAGAGAATGAAGAATAGAACTGCCAGCTGGGAGGATTGCAACCCTGTAAGCATGGAACATGAATAACGTAGCTCCGCTCAAGCGTCACGTACTCATACTCTCCATCTGGACAGCCCACGCTGTAGGTAAGTAACGAGTCCTCTATCAAATATGAGATGCGGATTGAATCAATGAGGATTGACATATCCAGCACTCCAATGACCCAGTTTTCGAAATCAGTGCCGTCATAGTTGCATGTCTGCACGCTGTCCGTCAATCCAACTTGAGTATCATATAGCGGCAGGAAAGTCAGCAAATCTGAAGAGCCAATGAAGCCATCGCTGTTGGCGTCAGCATTGTATGGCATGGTCTGAGCGGCAGCGCCAATAGTCACTGCAGCAGATAACATAGCAAGCAAGTGTTTCATGCATACAAGTTCGACAACCAAAGCGATAACGCCACACCGCCAGCGAAATGACAGCGACCCGGTAGCCCATCGCGAAAACCACACGCGCCAGCCCAAACATCGTCGGTGTCAAGCGTGTGTGGTCAAGGTCATTTTCAAATGTTCCCCAAGTGTTCCACGGTGTCCCATTTGGGACGCGGGACATGGGACGCCCGGAGCCCAAGTTTTGCACATTGTCACATATGTGTCACGCGGGGTGCCTGATGTGCTGATAAACAGGAGGTTAAGCCTCAGAGGTGCATGAACGCCTTCTTGGCGAGCAGCTGGTCTTCGGACTCTCGGTGGTCGGGGTCGTCCACGCAGCAGTCTACGGGACACACCGCGGCGCATTGAGGCTCGTCGTGGAAGCCTACGCATTCGGTGCACTTGTCCGTTGTGATGTAGTAGACGTCCATGCTGCCGGGTTCTTGAACAGCCTCGGCATCGATCGCGCCCGCAGAGGGGTGGTTGCCCGCGCCTTTCA
>Ga0206130_10002687_pt1 | contig 24338 bp, 23 predicted proteins | sample Helgoland_Spring_9_FD_148637 | JGI IMG/M metagenome (GOLD analysis project Ga0206130, IMG submission 148637) | Pelagic subsurface seawater microbial communities from Kabeltonne, Helgoland, North Sea - Helgoland_Spring_Bloom_20160512_1 | ecosystem: Environmental > Aquatic > Marine > Epipelagic ... | reverse complement strand
GGTCTGGGACAAGCGTAAAGCAATGACTAAATCTGCGTTACAACGTTTAAATACCCAACAACTGCGTCAGCTAATCATAGCCGCCAACCGTACAGACCAATCCGTTAAAGGCATAGTAAAAGACAACAGTTGGATATTGTTAGAACAGTTAGTCGCAAAAATGGCTGGTGCAGTGCTCTAACATACGACAACCGGCTACCTGCTATTTTTTCATCAAGCTCAAGCTGGCTTGTTTATCCGCATGGTAGGAAGAGCGCACTAAAGGACCGCTTGCAACTGCCTTGAATCCGAGATCCTCAGCAATACGACCGAACTCATCGAACTCTTCAGGGGTGACATAGCGATCAATAGGCAGATGATCTCTGCTAGGCTGCAGGTATTGACCCATGGTGATCATATCGATATCGTGATCACGCATGTCCTTCATCACTTGTATTAATTCCTCCGCCGTTTCTCCTAAGCCCAGCATCAACCCAGATTTAGTCAGTACATCAGGGCGCCGGAGCTTGTAGTTTTTCAGCAAATCAAGCGACCATTGATAGTCTGACCCCGGACGGATTTTTCTATACAGACTGGGTACGGATTCCAGATTGTGATTAAACACGTCCGGCGCCTCCTGCACCAAAATATCTAAGGCAACGTCCATACGTCCACGGAAATCTGGAACCAATGTTTCTACCTTGATACCGGGCATCAACGCTCGTGTTTCTCTGATGCAGTCGGCAAAATGCTGCGCACCACCGTCTTTAAGATCATCGCGGTCAACCGACGTAATAACTACATATTTCAAACCCATGTCAGCAATAGCAAGAGCCAACTGTCGGGGCTCATCAATGTCGAGAGCATTGGGTCTGCCGTGCGCAACGTCGCAAAATGGACAGCGCCGCGTACAAATTTCTCCCATGATCATAAACGTAGCGGTACCACCACTAAAACATTCACCCAGATTTGGACATTGTGCCTCTTCGCAAACAGAGGCGAGTTTGTGCTTTCGAAGGGTCTGTTTGATACGAGTCACTTCTGGACTAATTGGCATTCTCACCCGAATCCAATCGGGCTTCTTTAGAAACTCCGTCGTAGGGATAATTTTAACTGGAATTCGAGATACCTTGTCCGCTCCTCGCAATTTTTCGCCCTGTACAACTTTTTTCGGACGAGGCTTGGCAAGGCTGGTCGAATCGGTGGTCTTCATCGGGTTATCACTCATGAATCTATCGTCTCTAACGTTTTATACCAAATGTGGGCTGTAAACACTCAGCGATCATTCGGAGGGGGTAAAACAGGCAATCTGCCATCGCCGCTTTTGCTGACCACAGTATAACCAAGATCAGCCATAAAATATTCCGTCAACTGCTGTGACAGCGTGCTGACCGACGGAACCTCATCACACTCCATCGCCATATTAGTCACTGCCAAGCCGACATGACCACAGGGATTAATCCGCGTGAAGGGCTCCATCTGCATATCAACATTCAGACTGAGCCCATGAAAGCTGCAGCCTCGTCGGACACGCAGGCCGAGCTGCGCAATTTTTGCACCAGTACGATGTGAAACGGGATCAGTGATGTAAACCCCAGGAGCATCAGAACGAGGACTAGCGCTGATTCTATATTGCGATAGCACAGTAACAATCGTAGTCTCAATAGCCGTCACCAGCGCTCTCACACCCAAGCCGCGGCGCCTAAGGTCAATCAGCAGATAAGCCACCAGTTGTCCCGGACCGTGATAAGTCACTTGTCCGCCTCGATCTGCCTGAATGACCGGTATATCACCAGGCGCTAACAGATGCTCAGTTTTACCCGCCTGACCTTGCGTAAAAACAGCTGGATGTTGCAAAAACCAGATTTCATCAACCGTTGACGCCGTTCGTTGCTGGGTAAAGGCCTGCATTGCCTCCCAAGCAGATTGGTAGTCTATCAAGCCAAAATGGCGAGTCTGCAACTGCTGCGTAATCGCAGCTTCTGTCCGAAACGATGAGGAATAAGCGTCGCTGTCCATCACAACACCATTGTAACTCGGCCTGTTGCCTTGAGGTCAACGAATATGGCGTCGATCTGGTCTTTTCCGGTAGCTGTAATTGTCACAGTCACCGCGACAAATGTGCCCTTGCCACTGGGCCGCTCTTTGACCTGCGAGTCGGTAATGTCCCCTGCATGTTGGCGCATAACCTCAACAACCACAGCGCGAAAATCACTCGTATGCCGCCCCAGTACTTTAATCGGATAATCACAGGGGAACTCAATTCTGGGGGGCTCTTGATCAGTCACCGCACGTCTCCCTAGAACAATTGCACAACGAACAGGACAATGGCATCCCACAAACGCTTAAATATTCCACCTTGTTCAATGGATTCCAACGCAAACAACGGCTCTCTTAAGATCTCTTCACCATCGAGCCGAATGACCAACTCGCCATATTCATTACCCGCAGAGACTGGCGCTTTGATAAATTCCGCCAGATCCATAACGGCTTCGATATCCTTATGTTTACGGCGGGGTATCGTCAAGTGTATATCGCGCTCAACGCCTAGCGACAGCGAGTCGCTAGCACCCGCCCATATTTTTGTCGCTGTTAGTGCGTCCCCTGTCGAATATAACTGGTGTGTTTCGAAATAGCGGAATCCATACGACAACAGCTTTTGCGATTCAACTTCTCTAGCCGATTGACTCTTGGCGCCCATCACCACCGAAATCAACCGCATACCATTTCTTTTTGCTGAAGAAACAAGACAAAAACCCGCCTCTTCTGTATGACCGGTTTTCAAACCATCTACACTATCGTCTTTCCACAATAAGCGGTTTCGGTTAGTTTGAGTGATATTATTATAGGTGTAATCCGGCTGACTATAGAGTGCATACTCTTCAGGGTATTTTAATATCGCCTTTGACAAAATCGCCAAATCGCGTGCTGTCATATAGTGCTCTGGATCAGGCAGTCCATGAGCATTAACAAAATGAGAACCCGTCATTCCAAGAAGTGCGGCATGCTGGTTCATCACGTCGGCAAATGCACTCTCACTACCCGCCAAATGCTCTGCAACCGCAACACTGGCATCATTGCCTGACGAGATAACAACGCCTTTATGGAGATCTTTCAAATTCACTTGCTTGCCGACTTCTATCCACATCAGGGAAGAGCCTGCAAAGGTAGGATTTTGCGCCCAAGCATTTTCACTAATCGTCACCATATCCGTATTGGCAACATTGCCCTCAGCGAGTTCATAAGACAGCACATAGCTGGTCATGAGTTTTGTCAGACTCGCTGGCGGCAACTTCTCATCCGCATTTTTTTCGGTGATCACCCGACCGCTATCGGCGTCAATAAGGATATACCCGCTGGCAGCAATACTCGGCGGCGCAGGAATAACCGCAGGTGCGGCGGCAACCCAATGAGCAAAAAAGAGTGAACTAACGATGATCAGGTATTTATGCATAGTGTGGTTTATCGCTGATGATTAAAATGGCGTTGAATTAACGGGTGTTATCGTACCAATCACCTAAGGTGATGTCATGGACGTATTAATTGCGGTGGCGAGAAATTCAATAAGACCAATTTTTCACTCACTTTTTCGGCTAGCGCTAATGTCGACATTGGCCCTAATTGCACGCGATAGAACCCCCCTGACGGGCTAGGTTTAATCGATACCATCTGCTGCGTTTGACTCAACAACTCGTCCCTCAATTTATTCGCTAAGGCCAAATTTTTGAAGGCTGCGACCTGCAAGAAATAGTTGCCCTGCGGAACCACAGCGACAGCCGCGATACGAGACACAGGAGCCGTATCCGGTTCGATCGTTTCAACCAGTACTCGCGCCGTGCCTTTCTCTGCGTAGCCCAGTTTTACCGCCGCCGCGTAGGATAGGTCGATAATACGATCGTCGTGAAATGGACCACGATCATTGACTCGAACAATAGCCGTACGGTTGTTATCCAGATTAGTCACTCGAACATAAGCAGGTATTGGCAAGGTGCGGTGCGCAGCTGTCATTCCATACAAGTTGTAAGACTCTCCGTTGGCCGTCGGTCGACCCTGAAACTTAGTCCCGTACCAAGAGGCCACTCCCCGCTGATTGTAGCCCGCGCTGGTTGGTAACAAATGATAGGTTTTTCCCAAAACTGTGTAAGGGTTTTTATTTCCCGCCCGAGTAACGGCGTCTTTGCGGGGAATTGCATCTACAATTGTGTCAGCACTAACTTGGTGTTGCGGCGCGCCATCCTTTTGTTCAGATATCCGCCCAACTGACTGACAGCCGACCAAGGTTAACGTTAAAATTGCCCACCAAACTCTCATCGCCATATGCCATTCAAATTGCTATTGAGCTCGCAATTCATTGCTTAGTTGATAAACCGCCATCGCATAGAGCTTGCTATGGTTGTATCGAGTAATCACATAAAAATTATGCAAACCAATCCAGTATTCCTCACCACTGTCGCCGACTAGACGCATCGCTGTTGCAGGCTGGTCATTTGCTATCTTGGACGAGGGGATAAAACCGTGGTCATTTAATTCAGCAACCGTCAGTTTTGGCCGCAATTTCTGGTTTGCCATATCGACCTTATAATCTGCAGTCACGGTAGCCGTCACCGTCACCGTCCCATCAGGAACCCAGCCGTGCGACTTAAAATAATTGGCAACACTGCCAATGGCATCTACAGGATTATTAACAATATCGGCCACACCATCACCGTCAAAGTCGATGGCGTAATGGCGGTAGCTACTCGGGATAAATTGACCGTAACCCATCGCACCGGCATAAGATCCTTTCACGGTTTCGGCATCAAAATTTTGCTCTTTCACCAGCAAAAAATATTCTTCAAGCTGGCCACTGAAAAACTTGCTTCGGCGGGGATAATCAAAACTCAACGTGGTCAACGCGTCCAGTACTCGGTAATTACCCTTTTGGCGACCATAGCGGGTTTCAACACCTATGATTGCGGCAATAATTTCCGTTGGCACGCCAAATTCTCGCTCAGCTCTCGCCAGTGTATCAGCATACGTTTTCATAAATTCACGCCCAAGCTTAGTACGCTTTTCGGTGACAAAAATCTTGCGATACTGGCCCCAGGTTTTTGTCTTTTCGGCAGGTCGAGCAATTGCATCCAAAATTGACTGTTTGCGCGTGGCGCTAGCCATAGCGGCTTCCATATAACTCCGATCGAAATTGTGCGTCGAAACCATTTTTTCTACAAATGCCAGCGCCATGGGATGCTCCGCGTAATTATCATCAGCAATAGCATACTGACCAAAACAAACTGCAACCAACAATACCTTCGCACCAACTGCTATTTTCCTAAACATCACCCGCATCTCCTTCCGAAAAAAAACCGTCCAACAACCTAAAAATCAAGTCACCACCATACTGTATTCTTGACTTTTCGGGAACGACAATCACTGCCCGATGATACGTTTTTCGGTGCTAATTGCCATTAATAAACCAAAACCTGCCAACAGTGTTACCAGTGACGTCCCGCCCTGACTAACCAGTGGCAATGGTACTCCAACAACTGGCAACAGACCCGATACCATTCCCATATTAACAAAAACATAGACGAAAAAAGTTAAGGTAATACTGCCCGCAAGCAAACGGCCAAAACTGTGCTTAGCGTTAACACCTATCCATAAGCCCCGGAAAATGATGGCCACATAAAGGCTCAATAAAGCCAAGACTCCCTGTAAGCCCCACTCTTCAGCCAGTACAGCAATAATAAAATCCGTATGACTCTCCGGTAGAAAATCCAGTCGTGATTGGGTTCCGTTTGTCCACCCCTTACCATCCCAGCCGCCGGAACCAATCGCTGTTTTTGACTGAATAATATTCCATCCGGCACCCAGCTTATCGCTTTCCGGGTTCAGGAGGGTAAGAATTCTAGTCCGCTGATAGTCTAATAATACAAATTGCCACATAGGCCATGCCGAGCATAGTAACAAGCCGACGGCGCCAAAAATAAAGCGCCAGCCAATGCCCGATAAAAACAACACAAAAAGACCTGATGCCGCTATCAAAATAGAGGTGCCCAAATCAGGCTGACGGGCAATTAAAAAAGTGGGCACTGCAATCATTACAAGACTGACAAGGATATATTTAAATCGTGGCGGCAACGCCCTCGAGGAAAAATACCAGGCCGCCGCCATTGGCACTACTAGTTTCATAACTTCTGAGGGTTGAAACCGAAACCCTCCCAAACTCAACCATCGCTGCGCACCTTTTGCACCAACGCCGACTAGTGGCACCGCTATTAGTAGCAATATACCGACCACATAAGCTAGCGGTGCTAGGCGCTTGACACGCTCCACGTTAAATTGCGCGATAACGATCATGCCGATGTAGGCTATCAGTAAAAAACGCCCCTGACGGACAAGAATGGCACTATTTTGATTGCCGGCGCTATACAGCACCAGTAACCCAAACACCGTAAGCGCTAACAGTAAGAGCAACAGTATTGGATCAATGTGCATACGCTGCCAAATGCTCACGCGACGAGCAAGATCTGCGGACTGTCCCGGCATTTGCCGAACAAAATCAGTTCGATTCAAAATTCAATCACTGCTGTGTCGACTATAATTATCATCATTTACCTGCTTATCACTGCTAACTGGCCACGGTCCAAATCGCTTCGCGACGATACTTTTTTGCCAACCACACTGTCATTCAAAACAGGGGCGTTCAACATGTCTTGGTCGATGAGATAAGCGTCGAGTACTTTACGCGCGATACTGGCAGCACGGCTACTTTTTTCACCATTTTCTATAATGACCGCAACAACTATTTTTGGGCTTGCAAGCGGTGCAAAACCGACAAAAAGTGCATTATCCCGATGGCGCACAGAAATCTTGTCAGTGTCATATTCCTCATCTTGGGCGATCCCAATCACTTGAGCGGTACCGGTTTTTCCCCCAATTTTATACTGGGCACCACGACTAATCGCTTTCGCAGAACCCCGGGGCCCATGAACAACCTGACTCATGGCATGATGAATAAAATCCCAGTGTTTATCATCGACTTCTATTGTGGCTAATTGGGGAACAGGCATTTCCTCGTCGTTTTTACTCTTTAACAACCGCGGTGAAAAATGAACGCCTCGATTAGCCAGTGCAGCAATACCTGTTGCTAACTGAAGCGGGGTAACTAACAAATAACCCTGCCCTATCCCCGTATTGATTGTTTCGCCGGGATACCATGGCAGTCGCTTATAACGTCGCTTCCATTCTCTCGAAGGAAGCAATCCGCTGCGTTCGTTGTTTATGTCTATGCCCACCTTCGAACCAAATCCGAACGGCTCACTGAAATCATGTATGCGGTCTATACCCAACTGATAAGCAAGGTCATAAAAATAGGTGTCACAGGATTCAGCGATTGCCTGTTCCATTGCGACAAATTTTGCATGGCCAGTTCGGCGAGTTTTCCACGTCCAGTCTCTATATAGCCGATTTGATTTATCACCCGGCAGAAGATACCAGCCCGGATCTCGGACAACAGAATCAGGAGTCACCACCCCATAGTGCAATCCCGCCAAACCGAATATCGGTTTTAAGGTCGACCCCGGCGCATATTGTCCCTGTAACGAGCGATTGACCAGAGGACGGTCCGGTGATTGAAGCAACACATTATAATTTTTACTACTGATGCCTCCGACAAACATATTTGCATCAAAACTAGGCGTGCTTACCATAGCAATAATACCGCCTGTTTTCGGGTCAATAGCAACGACTGATCCCCGATAGTCACCCAGCGCATCATGAGCAACCTTTTGGACATAAGCATCAATATACAAGGTGATGTCCTGACCCGGTTCAGGATCAAACCGCTCCAACACTCTCAAAACTCGGCCACGGGCATTGGTTTCAACATTCTGACTACCCACCTCACCGTGAAGCTCTTTTTCATAATACTGCTCGAGCCCTATTTTTCCTATTTCGTTAGTACCACTATAATTAACTTCGTCTATTTCAAACTGTTCCTTTTCATTAATTCGACCGACGTATCCCAGCACATGAGTAAACAGCTCGCCATGGGGATAATGCCTTGCCAGTTGCGCATCAACATCCACCCCCGGCAATCGATAACGATTCACCGATATGATGGCGATTTCTTCTTCAGTCAGCTTAAATTTTAACGGCACTGAGGCGTGTGGCCGCTGACGCACCAGCAGGCGTCGGAATTTTTTAATATGATCATCATCGATCTCGATGAGCTGCCGAAGTAATACTATGGTGTCATCAAGGTTATCAATATGCTCTTTGACAATCGTCAAACTGTAACTGGGTCTATTTTCCGCCAACAACACACCGTTGCGATCGTAAATCAGCCCGCGCTTCGGCGGCACAGGCTGCAGCTGCACTCTGTTACGATCTGACTGGGTGACATAAGTGTCATGCTCAGTAATTTGAAGCGAAAAGTATCGGACACCGAGTAAAGACAGTAAGACAACAACGAATATGCCTACAAAAATGGTACGCTCAAAGTATATACGCCGTTCAGTGAAAGTATCTTTTAGAGATATTTGATCTGACATTATTCCAGTATGAGTTCCATCAGCGATGATAGGGGTGATTATTATTGATCGTCCAGGCGCGATAAAGTTGCTCAGCCAACACAATTCTTACCAAGGGATGTGGCAAGGTCAGTGCTGACAGCGACCAATGCTGATCCGCCCTGTCCAGGCATTCTTGCGCCAGACCGTCAGGGCCACCTACCAGCAAGCTAATATTAGCACCGCCAAGCTGCCAATCGCGCAAATTACCGGCCAATTGTTCCGTACTCCAAGGCTTACCTTTAACATCAAGTGCCACCACTCGATCTCGATCGCCTATGGCCGCCTGCATTTGCTGCCCCTCACTGGCGATCGCCCTTCGAATATCAGCCCCTTTTCCCCTTTTACCTAAAGCAATCTCTTTCACTTCCAGTTTTAATTCTGGAGGCAGGCGCTTGCAATATTCGTCGACACCCTGCTCTACCCACTTAGGCATTTTGGTTCCGACGGCTAATAAGCGAATATGCATAGTCTTAGCTGCAGTCCAATGATCTAATCATTACGCCGCAGGAACTGACCACAATCGCTCCAGATCGTAAAACTCGCGAGTGTCAGGTAACATTACATGAACAACGACCTCACCAAAATCGACCAGCGCCCATTCCGAAGAATGATCCACTCCCTCAATACCCATCGCCTGGCACCCTTTGTGCTTTAAATCCAGCGCAACATTGTCCGCCAGAGATTTAACATGGCGGTTTGATGTACCTGTGCAGATAACCATAAAATCGGTGACATCAGTCATTTCCCTAACATCAAGGGTAATAACATCCCGAGCCTTCAAGTCATCCAGCGCGTTCAACGCTAGGTCTTTAATTTTTTCTGCTTTCATGTGTTTAAGAGTGTCCTCGGAGGGTAAATCAATTCATCACTGATACAGTTGATGAACATGAATATAGTTTAGTACTGCTGTCGGTAAAAATAGTTCTACGCTTTGATTACTGGCAATTGCCGAGCGAATACCTGTTGCTGAAATGGGATAAGGCTGCAATGTCAAAAATAGAACTGAGCCATTCGGCCTAACCTGCAGTTCATTTTCATCAGAGCACTGATACTGCGCCGCCAATTCTGCAAGTGGACCTACAACCGGCAACTTAGCACCCGGCCGGCTTATCACAATGATGTGCGCCAGTGACAAAAAATCCTGCCAACGGTGCCATTGATCAAATTGAGCAAAGGCATCGGTTCCCATAATCCAACACAGAGAGACATCATTACCTAACTCATGCCGGTATTGTTTCAGCGTGTCGATGCTATAGGACAGACCGGGGCGCAACATCTCGCGTTCGTCAACGATTAAGTCCGTATCCGTAACAGCCAACTGCACCATATCCAATCGTTGCGAACTACTGCAACTAGGCGTGTCCCGATGAGGGGGCCGATGACAAGGTAACAAACGCACTTCATCCAACTGCAACTGTCGTTTCAATTCCAGCGCCGATTGCAAATGACCATTATGTATCGGGTCAAACGTGCCACCAAAAATAGCAACGGTTTTCATCGACTGACGCGCGAAAAGGCCATGCAACTACTCCCTAATCTCGCCATCGCCCAACACGATATATTTTTGCGAGGTCAGACCTTCTAGCCCAACCGGACCGCGGGCATGTATTTTGTCAGTAGAAATACCTATCTCGGCACCGAGTCCATATTCGAAACCGTCAGCGAACCGTGTTGACGCGTTAATCATTACCGAACTGGAATCTACTTCTCGCAGAAACCGGCGTCCGTTGGTGTAATTTTCCGTCACAATAGTATCGGTGTGTTGTGAACTGTAGTGATTAATATGATCCATTGCCTGCTCCAGACCATCAACCATTTTAATCGATAAAATAGGCGCCAGATATTCTGTCTTCCAATCCTCTTCCGTTGCCAACTTACCATCACTTATTATGGCCTTAATTCGCTCACAGACGCGCAGCTCCACACCAGCTTGCCGATAAGCCGCCGCCAAACGAGGCAGAATATCCGCTGCAATCCGCTCTGCAACCAGTAATGTTTCCATCGTATTACAGGTACCGTATCGCTGCGTCTTGGAATTAATCGCGACGTTAAATGCTTTTTCAAGATCGGCGTGATCGTCTATATAGACATGACAAATACCGTCCAAATGCTTAATCACGGCAACCGTCGCATCCCGTGAAATTCTCTCTATCAAACCCTTGCCACCACGGGGCACTACCACATCGACAAAATCAGGCATGGTGATTAACTCACCCACGACCGCTCGATCTGTTGTTTCAACAACTTGCACGGCATTTTCAGGTAATCCTGCTGCCGCCAAGCCTTCAATGATGCAAGCCGCGATCGCTTGATTAGAATGAATAGCCTCCGACCCACCCCGTAAAATCGTTGCATTACCCGCCTTAATACACAAGCTAGCGGCTTCAACCGTTACATTGGGCCTGGATTCATAAATGATCCCAATCACGCCCAAAGGAACTCTCATATTGCCAACCTGAATACCACTGGGACGGTATTTGAGGTCCGTAATCTCTCCTACCGGATCCGCTAAAGCGGCGACTTGATGAAGACCCTCTACCATGTCATCGATACGAGCCTCCGTGAGCTCTAACCGATCTAATAACGCGGCATCAAGACCATTTGACCTGCCACCTTCCATATCCTGTTGGTTAGCTGCCAGTAGCTTTCCACGGGCGCGCTCAATCGCGTCTGCCGTCGCTATTAGAGCATTATTCTTGGTGCCAGTTTTTGCCGCCGCCATTGCTCGTGAAGCCTGCCGAGCGCTCTGCCCGACTGTTGTCATATATTGCTTAACGTCCATCAATATTCTTCTAGCTCTGTGTTCGTCTTCGGCCTGTGATTATACCTGAATATCTGCCACTCTACCTCTTCACTGGAAAATCCTTTGTTCATCTGTCGACAGCGGCGCTAAAACACCTACAATAGAGCTCGCTAAAAAATCGCCTCTCTTTGAGAACAGCGTTATGACAATTCAATTATCGACCTGTCCACTGTGCCAACAAGACAATCACTGCAGCCGTGCTGCAAATAGCGAGAGTAGTTCCTGCTGGTGTCAAACAGCCACTATATCGACAACATTAATCAGACAAGCGAGAGAAAAAAACGATGTGGGACGCTGTATTTGCCGGCGCTGTGCCGACTTAGCGGCAACGCTTACCCGCTCACCAGAATAATCATCGAGGACCTATTATGAAGGGCAACCCTGCCACCGGATTCAACTATTTGGTTCGTGGATTTAAACTGACTCTTCAACCCGGATTACGGTTGTTCGTGTTGATTCCGCTAACTATCAACATTGTTATATTTTCAATCCTGATCGGACTTACCATCAGTGAATTTTATAGCTGGATAGAAGCGGTGATGAACTGGGTGCCTGATTTTCTATCATTTATTCGCTGGGTTCTGTGGCCCATGGCACTGGTATTAATACTCACCGTCGTTATGTACAGTTTTAGCGTTATTGCCAACTTGATAGCGTCACCTTTTAACGGATTGCTAGCAGAAAAAGTAGAAGAACTAATGACGGGCAAAGAAGTAGACGGCCATGAAACTATCGGCAAAGCCCTATTGGCCTTCCCCAAAAGCCTCAGCCGGGAGATTTCGAAAATAATATACTATCTTCCGCTAGCACTGGCCGTTTTAGTCATTAGCTTTGTGCCTGTGGTGAATGCAGTTGCGCCAGTGCTTTGGTTTTTACTGGGGACATGGATGATGGCTATTCAATATTGCGACTATCCCATGGATAATAACCGCCGGAGTTTTTCTGCCATGAAACATGCCATTGCCAGCAAGCGATTAACGTCGCTGGGATTCGGCGCCGGTGTCATGGCAGGAACCATGATCCCAGTGGTTAATTTCATTATCATGCCAGCGGCAATCTGCGGTGCAACTGTGTATTGGGTAGAAGAATTAAAACCACTAACACCCCAATCGTGACCCCACAAAGAATTACTTCAGCATTTCTTCCGGAGGTTGTGTGCAAGACAACTTGCTACCCAAGAGCTCTTCCAGTGGTGCCAGCAAAAATGAATCGTCCTCACAGGCAAAGCTGATTGAAGTACCGGTAGCACCCGCTCGCCCTGTTCTACCAATCCGATGTACGTAGTCTTCGGGATCTTCTGGCAAGGTATAATTGATGACATGACTAACGCCGTCAACATGAATACCCCGGCCAGCAACATCCGTTGCTACCAACACCTGCAGATCACCATCTTTAAATCGCTGCAGCGTCTGCGAGCGTTTATTCTGCGGTATTTCGCCAGAAAGAATGCCACAGCGAATGCCCGCTTTGCGCAATCGTTCGTATAACTTCCTAGTTTGATCACGGCGATTGGCAAAAACAATAATGCTTTTTGCATCAGGTAACTGAACAATATTTCGAAGCAGCGCAAACTTTTGATCCGCGGCAACGATATACACTTTTTGATCAACCGTGTCAGTCGCTACACTATCCGGTTCTATTTCCAATGAGAACGGTTCAAACGTCCACTGCTCAGTCAGACTTAGTACTTCAGGTGTAAATGTGGCACTAAACAGCAGCGTCTGCCGGCTTTCTTTTCGAGGGGTGCTGCGGACAATACGTCGCACTTGGGGTATAAATCCCATGTCGAGCATACGATCTGCTTCGTCGATCACTAAAATTTCAATTTGGTCCAGGTACAAATCACCCCGACTTTGAAAATCTAGCAATCGGCCAGGGGTGGCCACAACAATATCGACCAGCTCCCTGCTAAGTTGCTGCAATTGTTTCTGGTAGTCCATACCACCAATCAACGTAGCAACTTTTAGACCGGTGTACTTATTCAGGCTTTTCGCGTCCTCACCAATCTGTACCACCAGTTCCCGAGTGGGGGCAATGATCAACGCTCTTGGCTCCCCCGCATAACGCTCTTCTTTGATAGGGTTGGCCAGGAAGTCATTAATTATTGTAATAAGAAATGCGGCTGTTTTCCCGGTTCCGGTTTGCGCTTTACCAATGGCATCATGGCCCTGCATCGTTTGCGGCAACGTTCCGGCCTGAATGGGCGAGCAGTATTCAAAACCCAAATCAGCGATGCCATGCATCAAGCGGTCGTCCAAACTCAAATCGTGAAACCGAGTTTTACCCTCTTCTGGAGCCACTTTGAATTGATCAATTGACCAAGTATCTGCAGGTTTTTGACGCGAGCTTTTACCATGACTTTTGCGCTTGCGTGCCGCCTTGGCTCCCGACGTTTTGTCACCAGATTGTGGCGCGACATCAGGTGAAACAACCTTATCTGTCGAGCCAGCTGTCGCTTTTATGCCGTCGGACTTACCCTTACCAAATAACTTGCCAATCAATGATCAATACTCGCTTATTATAGACGTGCCGCATTCTAGCATTATTGCCGCCGATAATACGCATAAGCCGGAAAACAGTTGCAAATGAACACCCTATGACTTGGCCGCTGGCACAAACCTTGCTCACAGCACATAACACCCTGATGAAGCTCAGCCGCAAACAGGACAAGCAGGACTTTTCGGCAACAGCAGTTTTCTCCATTCCGATGTCTTTGCATCATATATTTGTAATTGCCCCGCGACTGACTTGCCGAATCCACTGAGTAGCTTGATCGCCTCAATTGCCTGCACAGAACCGATTACCCCCACCAAGGGACTCAACACACCACTATTAGCACAGCTCAAATCTTCTATTGCGGCGACATCTTTATACAAACATTGATAACAGGGACAGGTCGCTTCACGACTATCAAAGACAATGACCTGCCCCTCACTACGAATAGCTGCACCCGATACCAGCGGCGTTTTTAGCTCGACACAAGCCCGGTTAATCTCAAGACGGGTTTGTAGGTTATCGCAGCAGTCAACAACCACATCAACCCTTTTGACAGCATCCAACAAAAACTGCCCTGTCAGCTTTTCGCCGATACACTGCGACACCGTATCAGGATTTATCGCCGCGACAGCCTCACTGACTGAAATAACTTTAGGGCGGTCGATATCACTCATGGTGTGAGCAATTTGTCGCTGCAAATTACTCAGGTCAACCTTATCAAAATCGGCCAACCATAGCTCACCCACACCCGCCCCAGCCAAATAAAGCGCCACCGGGCAACCCAATCCGCCCAAGCCCACAACTAACACTTTTGCGTCAACCAGTTTCTGCTGACCACCATAATCGAAGTCATCCAGCATTATTTGACGACTGTATCTCAACAATTGCTGGTCATTCATCGTTATCCACCCCTGCAATAAACTGCCCGCCCGTCAGGCGCCCCCAGCCCGAAAGATCCACCGCGGTAAATATTTTAGTAAATCCCGCGCGCAGCAATAGTGCCTGCACGGCATCAGCTTGATTATACCCATGCTCTAACAACAACCAGCCGCGGTCTTTTAAATAGGCGCCGGCGCAATCGGCAATGTGCTCTAGATCAGCTAGACCATGATTTTCTGCAACTAGCGCTGACCGGGGCTCAAAGCTGACGTCACCCTCTTCGAGATGGTTATCCTGTGGGTCTATGTAGGGCGGATTGCTGACGATGACATCAAAACATTGATTACCAATTGCATCAAACCAATTGGACTCAAGAACCGTGACATTATTGAGAGAATATTTGGCCTTGTTACTTTCTGCCAGAGCGACAGCATTGGGCTGGACATCACTGGCAACAATACACCAGCCACTTTTTTCACTCGCCAACGCCAACGCAATGGCACCGCTGCCGGTACCCAAGTCTAGTATATCGGCACTTGCCGCATCGACCATTAACTCCAGCGTTTTTTCTACCAGTAGCTCTGTTTCCGGACGCGGAATCAACGTCGAGGCATTAACTTGCAAATCCAGTGACCAGAAACCGCGCTCACCAGTGATGTAAGCAATCGGCTCGCCAACAATACGTCGCTCTAATAGCGTCAGGAAATGTCGCTCATGCTCGGTGGAAACCTCAGCCTCAGGCCAAGCGCGCAAAAAGCTTCGACGTTTTTCCAAACAAAAACACAGTAATAACTCCACATCCAACATGGCACTATCGCTAACGCTTTGAAGATTTTTACTGTGTAATAGCAGTTCGGCAACGGTTGCCATAGTGTTCTCGAGCCACCTAGTCGACGGCCATCGCGGCCAGTTGATCAGCTTGGTATTCGTTGCGCAGAGGATCGATTACGTCACCCAAAGCGCCCTCCATAACTTCAGCAAGCTTATACAAAGTAAGATTAATACGATGATCCGTCACCCGACCTTGCGGATAGTTGTACGTGCGAATTCGCTCTGAACGGTCACCACTGCCGACCAGGCTCCGTCGCTCATCTGACTGCTCTTGTTGCTGCTTGTCCTGAATGCCCGTCAAGAGACGAGATTGTAACAAAGACATGGCTCGCGCTTTGTTTTTATGCTGTGATCGTTCATCCTGACATTCGACAACCAATCCCGACGGAATATGTGTTATGCGGATAGCCGAGTCGGTTTTGTTAACATGCTGACCACCCGCTCCTGAGGCGCGAAACGTATCGATCCGCAAATCACTTTTGTTAATTTCCACTTCGTCGACAGAGTCTACTTCGGGCATGATGGCGACGGTACAGGCCGATGTATGCACCCGACCCTGCGACTCTGTTTCCGGAACGCGCTGGACTCGGTGAGCTCCTGACTCAAACTTTAAGTGGGCATAAACATCCTGACCACTGACACGAGAAATCAGCTCTTTGTAGCCGCCATGATCACCGCTGCGCTCATTGATAATCTCAATTTTCCAACCCTTGTTTTCCGCATAGCGCGTGTACATGCGAAAAAGATCGCCCGAAAAAATGGCGGCTTCGTCACCACCGGTTCCTGCACGAATTTCTAAAAATACGTTATGGGAGTCATTGGGATCTCGAGGTAATAACAGTCTTTGTAATTCCTCCATCATCACATCTCGCTGAGATTGCGCCCCAGACAACTCCTCCTGAGCCATCTCCCGCATATCGGCATCGCCATCTTTTAGCAAGGACTTAGCTTCTTCAATATCATCCAACGTCTGACAATAATTTTCGTAGCATTTAACGACCGGTTCTACTTCAGCATACTCTTTTGACAAAGCTCGGTACTTGTTTTGATCACCAATCACTTCGCCGTCGCTTAGCAGCGCACCCAGCTCCTCATGACGATCAACCAGGTTATCCAGTTTATTCTTAATCGAATCTTTCATATTTTCTCGTTGACGTCTTACTATCTATGATGGGGCGCAATAGCCCCGGTCATTTTCGCAGTCGCGAAAATCTGCTATCGACAATCGATTGATGAAGACTCTGCCGATAATGGTATTTGTGAAAGTGTGTCCAGAGAAAATTATCCAGACACCGTTAAATCACTAACGAAAGTAACCGATGGTTTTAATCATCTTCTTGGTTGAGACCAAACAGCTCATGCGCCCAGCCAATCAATTCTTCTCTGCCACTGGCGCCAGCTTTTTTCATTTCAATGCTGGGCTGATGCATAAACTTGTTGGTCAAATTTCTCGCCATAATGGTCAATACCTGCTCAGCATCTTCACCTTTAGCCAACAGCTTAAGCGCTTTATCTAACTCGGCATCACGGATAAGCTCGGAGCGAGAGCGATAAGTTTTTAGTGTTGTAACAACATCCAATGACCGCAGTTTCTGCAGATAATTTTCAATGCCTTGCTCGATCAACTCTTCTGCTTTTAGCGCTTCAGATTCACGATTGCGTTTGTTTTCGTCAATGATGTCAGTCAAGTCATCCACGGTATATAGATAAACATCACTGAGTTCACCAACCTGCTCTTCAATATCTCGTGGCACTGCAATGTCGACCATCAAAATCGGACGATGCTTACGCAATTTCAACGCATGCTCAACAGCACCTTTCCCCAAAATAGGCAACTGACTAGCGGTCGACGAGATGACAATATCACTGCGAACGAGTTGCTCAGGTATTTCTGACAGCAGCACCGCTTCCGCCCCAAATCGTTGGGCTAACTCCCGCGCTCTTCCCAAAGTGCGATTGGCCACTACAATGTCTTTCACACCGTTTTCTGACAAATGCCTAGCAACCAACTCAATGGTCTCTCCCGCCCCAATTAATAACGCCCTGACCTTACCAAGATCAGAGAAAATATGGCGGGACAAACTAGCGGCGGCAAAGGCAACAGACACCGGATTTTTCCCAATAGCCGTATCTGTGCGTACTTTTTTTGCAACGGTAAATACGTGAGGGAAAATTCGCGACAGCTCTCCCCCAACTGACTCGGCTTCCTGCGCTACCGCGAACGCTGATTTTATCTGACCAAAAATCTGCGGCTCACCCATCACCATGGAATCAAGCCCACTAGCTACCTGAATCATATGGCGCAAGGCCTGCTGATCTTGAAAACTGTAGTAGCAATCGCTGAGATCTGCCGTCGGGATCTGGTGATAGCTAGCCAGCCACGCCAGCAAACGCTGCTCACTTTCCCCAGCATCGACTGTGCCCTCGCCATGGTCAATAACGAACATTTCCGTGCGATTGCAGGTAGACAAAATCACCGCCTCAGCGAGCTTCGCATCACGCAAAACATCCTGTAAGGCTTCGGCCATTTGCTCAGGAGCAAACGCGACGCGCTCACGCAAGGCAACATTAGCCGTTTTGTGATTAATCCCCAGTGCTATTAAGCCCATACAGTGACTTTTATTCCTCAAAATGTACAACGGATGTGGCTAAAATCCCATCTGCAATCAAGCCTAACCAAGCCATATTCCAGAAGAAACCCGTAATAGGCGATCGACCATCCCTAAAAGCGGGCAATTCTATCAAGTTAAGCGGCAAAAGTAGATCTATTAGCACCACCATTGCGGATTAACTATCCGCCATCTCCTTTCGAAGTAAGCTCAGCCGCTGCCCTCATCGCTTACTCTACTGTCAGCTTTATGGCATCATAGCAGCCTAATCACAGGATCAATGTTGTATGAATCGAGTTTCTTTAGCTAGGCCGGCGGGACCACTGGCAATCTTCTTACTCGTACTGTTTTTACTGTCTTCCTGCAGTGCCCTGCCGGAAGGTCCAGCGACAGAGGCTGCGGCAGCGGCAGCTGAGCCACTGGTAGTCGCAGACGAGCAGCCCGAAGAGGAAACAGAAATGCCGACGCGGCCATTTCCAGCAGACAGCTTTCACGATCTCTTGGTTGCTGAATTCGCCGTCAGGCGAAACCGCTATGACTTAGCGCTGGGTAACTACTTACAGCAAGCTCATCAGACACGGGATGCTGGCGTTACCGCTAGAGCCACTAGACTCGCCCAATACCTTCGCGCAGACAACGCCGCACTAGACGCCGCCCAGCTTTGGGTAGAACTTGACCCCGATAGCATTGAAGCACTTTACACAGCAGCAACTCTGTTGGCCAAAAATCAACGGCCTGTAGAAGCTCTCGAATACATGATCTCAGTATTGCAAAAAGACGGTAACACTAATTTTGCAGCGATTGCTGCCAGCACACTACAACTGCCAACATCAACCCAAGACACCGTTGCTCAACGCCTTGAACAACTGATAATCACCTACCCCGATAATGCCCAATTACTCACCGCCAAGTCATTGTTACAACAACAGCGAGGGGAAACAGAACCCGCACTTGCCACAATCCAACAAGTACTTAAAACTGACAGTGACAATTTACATGCGGTGGTCGTGGAAGCACGACTGCTACAGACACTGAATCGAGACAACGAAGTCTTTATCCGACTACAGCGGGTTTTAAAAAAACACCCGGAAAACCGCCGCCTGCGATTGCAGTACGCACGTATGTTAATGAAAAATAACGTCCCCCTGGCTAAAACTCAGTTCGAAGTACTTCTCAAGACAACACCCAACGACCCCGATCTTCTACTATCTCTCGGCCTTATCAGCAAAGAGACTAACGACATTGACGATGCAACCCATTACTTTAATCGCCTGCTGCAAACAGGGGAGCGTAGCAACGAAGCCAACTTCTATTTGGGACAGCTTGCTGAACAGTCAGCCTTACCCAGTGTTGCTATTGATCATTACAAGGCCGTTATTCCCGGTACCAATTTTCTAGCGGCCATTAATCGCATTATCAATCTTTACGTTCGGCAAGACCAATTTGACATGGCTCGGGAGCATATTAGCGACTTACGACAACGGCATTCCGAGCACGCCGTCCGGCTCTATCTGCTGGAGTCCGATTTGCTGGTTAATCATTCGAATTGGGAAGGCGCTCATAATTTACTGAGCGAAGCGATAGTGCAGTCACCCAAACAGGCAAACCTACTCTATGCACGGTCTATGCTCAGCGAGAAAATGGGTGATCTGGCGCTGATGGAACAAGATCTATTGGCTATTATCAAGCAGGAGCCCAACAATGCCACTGCCCTCAATGCGCTGGGCTATGTGCTCGCTAATCGAACAGATCGCCTAGATGAAGCTTATCAGCTGATTAACCGCGCACTTGCCGCCAAACCTAATGAACCGGCTATTCTGGACAGTCTTGGCTGGGTAGAATATCGACGCGGAAATTTACCCACAGCGCTGGAATTATTAACCCAGGCGCATACCACCTTTCCTGACCATGAAGTCTCCGCCCATTTGGGGGAAGTCCTCTGGCAACTGGGCCAAACCGACCAGGCACTAGCCATCTGGCTGCAAGCTCTCAAAGACACACCGGACAGCGCTATCCTGCGCGAGACAATCCAACGCTTAGCACCGGAAACTGGTCTGCTCGCTCCCGAGCCAGCTACCAACGCCCGCCAGTGACAACGGCCATCAACATCGGTCAATGTTTTCAACAACGACGGGGCTTAACCGGACAGCAAGCCCTACTGATGCTTGTCATCGTTTTGATGTCTGCCTGCAGTACCATACCACAAACACCGCTACCCCCGACTCAGCTGGCGGAAAATATCAACATCCGTAATTGGTCTATTCAGGGGAAAATCGGGCTAAAAGATGGCAAAGAAGCCCATAGCGCCTATTTGAACTGGCTACAATGCGAAGACGACTACGACATTCGGGTAACGGGCCCCTTTGGCCAGGGTGCTGCGCACCTCTTTGGTAACGACAAACTCGCCAGTCTGAAAACTGCTGACAGCCGAATGTCCTATGCTCAAAATGCTGAACGGCTATTATCTCGACAGTTGGGCTGGTCTTTCCCGGTAACCGAATTACTCTATTGGTTGCGCGGCATTCCCTCACCCATGATTAGCTACGACATTCAAAATCAACTCACCAGCTTTCAGCAGAGCGACTGGCAGCTGAGTTTCCCCAGACGAAAAACAGTCGATAACTATCAATTACCGACCAAAATAGTCGCGTCTAAGGAACCCCTGAAAATAACCTTGATTGTCAGACAATGGCAGCTGCAACCCGACTGCTCAAAATTATGAAGACACTGACTGTACCGTCACCCGCTAAACTTAACCTGATGCTTCATATCACCGGTGTCAGAGGGGATGGCTATCACCTGCTGCAAACCGTCTTTCAATTACTAGATTACGGCGACACCCTACAATTTTGCCCCCGAGGCGATAACCTAATCACGCTAAGTCCAGCCATTGCTGGCGTGGCCTACGACGACAACCTGATTGTGAAAGCGGCACACCTGCTGCAGCGACAGGCCCCTCAGCCTTGCGGCGTTGATATCAAACTGACCAAGGTACTGCCCATGGGCGGAGGCATAGGCGGCGGCAGTTCCAATGCAGCCACTACCCTGCTGGCGCTTAATCAACTATGGGAACTGCATCTCACCATTGATCATCTCGCTGAAATAGGCCTGCAACTGGGTGCCGACGTACCCGTATTTGTCCGCGGCCATTCTGCCTGGGCGGAAGGTATCGGGGAGCAGCTGCAAGCGCTTAGTATTGCTGAAACCTGGTACCTGGTCATAAAGCCTGATTGTGAGGTATCAACGGCTGAAATATTTTCCCACAAACAATTGACACGGAACACCTCTCCCATCACAATGGCGGCCTTTTTCGAGCAGGCAACTTTTAACGACTGTGAGAATGTGGTCAGGCGACTCTATCCGCAGGTTGACGCGGCTTTGAAGTGGCTAACGGACTGCAGTGTTAACAATCGATCTGCTCGGCTTACCGGTACCGGAGCCTGCGTTTATACGGATTTTCCAGATAAACAGTCAGCGCAACAAGCTTTTAACAAGCTACCGGAAGGATTACAGGGTTTTATTGCCAAAGGTGTTGATGTGTCACCCAGCCATCTCGCCTTAAATTTGTAATCGACACACAGTTTATTGGGGCGTCGCCAAGCGGCAAGGCACCAGGTTTTGATCCTGGCATTCAGAGGTTCGAATCCTCTCGCCCCAGCCATATAAAAGGTCAGCGGTCATAACAAGTCATCGTTTTTGTCATCTGATAGTAAGGTAGAGCCTCTCCAACGGGTTCAAACAGTCAATTTTGACTGATGGTAAAGGCAGCGGGCAATACTCGGGCAAAGTCCCTCTTAGGGTTTTGCTGCTGAGAATTTGTCATAGCCCCTTCCACAGTCGACTGCGCTGATTTAATCGAACTCATAATATTTGCATTGCAGCAAAGCGGGAATGTATCGTGTCTAAGTTAATGATTTTTACAGGTAACGCCAATCCGACGCTAGCCAAGAGCGTTGCTGCACAATTGCATTTACCGCTAGGTGATGCTGACGTTGGGCAGTTTAGCGACGGCGAAGTTGCTATAGAAATCAATGAGAATGTGCGCGGTGCCGACGTTTTCATCATTCAGTCGACTTGTCAGCCTACCAACGACAACTTAATGGAATTGATTGTCATGATCGACGCTATGCGTCGCTCCTCTGCTGGCCGTATTACCGCCGTTGTGCCCTATTTTGGCTATGCCAGGCAAGACCGCCGAGTACGCTCATCGCGGGTACCTATTAGTGCCAAAGTTGTTGCCGACATGATGACCGGTGTAGGCGTAGACAGAGTGTTAACTGTCGACCTACATGCCGAACAAATCCAAGGCTTTTTCGCTGTACCCGTCGACAATGTCTACGGCTCACCGGTATTGCTCGACGATATCAATGTTCAGAATTATTCCAACATGGTTGTGGTTTCACCGGATATTGGCGGTGTTGTAAGAGCCCGAGCTGTTGCCAAGCAGTTGAACGACTGTGATCTAGCGATTATCGATAAACGTCGCCCACAGGCCAATGAAGCCCAAGTTATGCACATTATCGGCGAAGTCAAAGGCCGAACCTGTGTCTTGGTTGATGATATGGTCGATACCGCAGGCACGTTATGTAAAGCGGCCGCTGCGCTCAAAGAAAATGGCGCCGAAAAAGTTGTCGCCTACTGTACTCACCCCGTACTTTCAGGAAAAGCTCTTGAGAATATTAATAATTCAGAGTTGGACGAGCTGGTTGTTACCGATACCATCCCGCTAACCAAAGAAGCCGAAGCCTGCGGGAAAATCCGGGTACTGACTATGGCCAACTTGCTGGCTGAGTCAGTCCGCCGAGTCAGCAACGAAGAATCAATCAGCGCGCTGTTTAGATAACAGCACGCGCACAGTAACAGCTAGACCGCAAACATGCGTCAGCACATTTGAAACGCTGATTATTAACAAATTTCGTCCGGCCTCAGCAATACAGTCGGACACAACATGGAATGATCTGGTCATGGGTGATACATCCGGCAACCAATCCTTCCTCAATTCACACCACATGCTGGTCGCAGGCAATGGTGTGCTTCGCTATTTAAAGGAGACTTAATATGTCTGGCGAATTTATGTTAAATGCAGAAACCAGAAAAGACTTGGGGAAGGGTGCGAGCCGCCGCCTGCGTCGTCTGGAAAATAAAGTTCTGGGGATTGTCTACGGTGGTAAAAATAAACCAACACCGGTTACTTTTGCCATGAATGAAATTGTAAAGCTGGCCGAAAACGAAGCTTTTTTTACCAGCCTGGTTGATTTGAACCTCGATGGTAAATCTGAGCAGGTTGTTATCAAAGATATGCAACGTCACCCTGCCAGAGAAACCATTATGCATGTCGATTTCTTGCGTGTTAGCGCAAAGACAAAAATCACCATGCAGGTACCATTTCACTTCACTAACGAAGACACCTGTCATGGCGTTAAAATAGAAGGCGGTTCAGTGTCACATGCGCTTAATGATATTGAAATCAGCTGTCTGCCAAAAGATCTGCCTGAATATATCGAAGTAGACATGGCCGCGTTGAAAGTTGGCGATAATGTTCACCTGTCTGACCTGGTCTTACCTAAAGGTGTAGAGAGTGTTGCATTGGCTCACGGCGAAGATCACGACCTCTTGGTTTCAGCGGTTAATGCTCCACGCGGTGGCGGTGATGAAGCCGAGCAAGCGACTGATGACGCGGCCGACACTGAAGAAAGCAGCGACGAGTAATCGTCGTCAGGCAAGCCAATGACTGAGTAATCGTATTACTCGGTAATAGCTTCGCCAAGGTGCGGTGAACCTTCAGCACTAACTGCTTTATCGATGGGGACTTTGTCCCCATTTTACTATCTGATTGTTATTGAACATCTGTGTTAACGCAGAGTCTCCAAAAAAGAGGCTGCAAAAATTGAGTACGATTAAACTCATCGTAGGCCTGGGTAACCCCGGGCGCGAATATGAAGAGACCCGCCACAACGCCGGTGCGATATTTGTGAATAAGCTCGCACGCCAACACGGCTGCGCGCTTAAAATAGAGACTAAATTTTTTGGTGTTACAGGGCGCTTACAAATCGACGACGATGACGTCAGATTATTGATTCCCACTACCTTCATGAACCGCAGCGGCCAAGCCGTAGCAGCCATGTGCCAATTTTATAAGGTGCCTTTTGAAGAGATCCTCGTCGCTCACGACGAACTCGATATCGA
>Ga0206130_10002681_pt1 | contig 24382 bp, 21 predicted proteins | sample Helgoland_Spring_9_FD_148637 | JGI IMG/M metagenome (GOLD analysis project Ga0206130, IMG submission 148637) | Pelagic subsurface seawater microbial communities from Kabeltonne, Helgoland, North Sea - Helgoland_Spring_Bloom_20160512_1 | ecosystem: Environmental > Aquatic > Marine > Epipelagic ... | reverse complement strand
TAAATTTGCAAGAATTTATTTTCACTAATAGGTTCATTATGTCTCTAAAAAATTTAACTCAAATTCAAGAAGGTTTAACCTACGACGATGTTCTTTTGGTACCAGCTTATTCTGAGGTTTTACCGCGCGATGTGCGCTTGACAAGTGCATTTTCTAGAAATATCCAACTTAATACCCCTATAGTTTCAGCTGCAATGGATACAGTTACTGAAGCCAATATGGCAATTGCTATTGCACAACAGGGTGGCATTGGGGTGGTTCACAAGAATATGACCATCGAAGATCAAGCTAAAAATGTCAGAAAGGTAAAAAGATCAGAGAGTGGTATGATTATCGACCCGATTACATTGCACCAAAATGCTGTAGTAAGTGATGCGCTTCTTTTGATGAAAGAGAATAGCATTGGAGGTATTCCTGTTGTTGACGAGGACAAGAAGTTAATTGGAATTGTAACGAATAGAGATTTGAGATTTGAAAAAAACATTCAACGTCCGATTCAAGAAGTAATGACTTCAGAAAATTTAATCACTACGCTTGAATCAATATCATTAAGCAATGCTGAGGTTATTCTTCAAGAAAACAGAATTGAAAAGCTTCCAGTCATTGATGCATCGAACAGATTAATAGGACTTATTACTTACAGAGATATTATTAAGGTCAAAGAGCATCCTACCTCATGTAAGGATAGTCTCGGCCGGCTTAGGGTTGCAGCGGCTGTAGGTGTCACTGATGATACCATAGAGCGGGTAGAAAAATTAGTTGAAGCAGGTGTTGATGCTATTGTTATAGATACGGCACACGGTCATACAAAAGGTGTGGTAACCAAATTAAAAGAAGTAAAATCTAAATTTCCAAATTTAGACGTAGTTGTTGGTAATATTGCTTCGCCTGAAGCGGCGAAATATTTGGTTGAAGCTGGTGCAGACGCAGTAAAGGTAGGTATCGGCCCAGGTTCTATATGCACCACACGAATCATTGCTGGGGTTGGAGTGCCACAATTGACAGCTGTCAATGAGGTGGCAAACGCCATTGAAGGTTCTGGAGTTCCGGTAATTGCTGATGGCGGTATACGGTATACAGGTGATATTGTAAAAGCACTTGCTGCTGGAGCAGACTCTGTTATGCTTGGTTCAATGTTCGCAGGGGTAGAGGAATCTCCGGGTGAAACAATCATATACGAAGGAAGAAAGTTTAAGTCATACCGTGGTATGGGTTCCATAGAGGCTATGCAGCAAGGCTCTAAAGATCGTTATTTTCAAGATGCTGAGGATGATGTTAAAAAACTAGTACCAGAAGGTATTTCTGGACGGGTGCCATATAAAGGTAAACTCGCTGAGGTGATGTATCAAGTAATCGGTGGTATCAGAGCTGGTATGGGTTATTGTGGCTCACCAACCGTAAATGAATTAAAAGGATCGAAATTTGTTAGAATCACTTCTGCCGGTGTTCGAGAATCGCATCCGCATGATGTTTCTATAACTAGAGAGGCACCAAACTACAGTATCAAATAAAAAAAATTCAAAAAATGCTAAACAGAATATTTCTTCTTACTTCAATACTTTTTATTTCAATTTTAAATTTAACAGCTCAAGATGAGGTTGTGATGGAAATAAATGGTCAAAAAGTTACAAAAAGTGAATTTCTTCAGATTTATCTCAAAAACAATGACAATCCAAAATATGATAAAGCTGCTTTAGACGAATACATGGATCTCTTTACAAAATTCAAGCTTAAGGTTGCAGAGGCTGAGGCTTTGGGATATGACACTATTCCGAAACTGAAAAAAGAACTAGAAGGTTATAGAAAACAGTTGGCTTTGCCGTATTTAATTGATAGCGTTGAGAATAAAGCAATGGTTGCACAAGCATATGATCGATTGCAGAACGAAGTTCGTGCATCTCACATATTAATTAGGTTGAAACCATCAGCTTCGGCAAAGGACACTGTAAAGGCCTACAATAGACTCATGGAACTTCGAGAACGAATTACAAAAGGAGAAGATTTTGAGCTTGTAGCCCGTTCAAAGAATGGTACAGAAGGTAAAGCGGTGGATTTAGGTTTCTTTACAGCATTTCAAATGCTCTACTCTTTTGAGGAAACGGCATATACAACTCCAGTTGGTGATGTATCAATGCCATTTAGAACTAAATATGGTTATCATATTTTACAAGTCACGGATAAACGTCCTGCACGCGGTACAATTAAATGTGCTCATTTAATGATTTCTTCACCTTCAGAGTCTGGAGAAGCGGATCAGAAAAGTGCTGAACGAAAAATAAATGAGATTTACGAATTGCTCAGTGATTCTTTATCTGATAAAAAGTGGAAGGATTACGTTGCGAAATATTCAGATGATCCCTCTTCTTCAAGAAAAGGTGGAGACCTTCCAGTTTTTGGATCCGGAACTTCTCAAAGAATGGTGCCTATTTTTGAAGATGCCGCATTTGCTATTAAGGAAGATGGTGCTATTTCAGAACCTGTAAAAACAGATTATGGTTATCATATAATTCGACGTATAGAATGGAATGATTTACGGTCTTTTGAAGAAATGAAAAAAGAACTTCAAAAGCGTGTAAATAAAGATGAACGCTCCAAAAAAACACAAGATGTATTTGTGTCTAAACTGAAAGATAAATATGGTTTTGCAGAAGGCGAAAAGCAGTACCTAGAATGGTTTATCGAAAATCTTGACTCATCCTTTTTTATTGGTAATTGGAAGGCTGAAAACCTCAAGGTAGATAACGTTTTATTTTCCATTGGTGATAAGAACTTTAGACAAATGGATTTTGCCGGTCATTTGCGTAAAACATTTCGAAATGGCAGAGGCAAGTCATTTGAAAGTATTGTTGACACGCAATATAAATTATGGGTGAAAAAAGGGATTTTAGCTTACGAAGAGTCGATGCTTTCCGATAAATACCCTGAGTATAAAGCTCTTGTTCAGGAATATCATGACGGTATTATCTTATACGAAGTAATGTCCGATAAGGTATGGAACAAAGCGGTAAAAGACACCACAGGTTTAAAGGCGTATTATCAAACTCAGAAATCAAAGTACATGTGGCCTGATCGCATTGATGCAACAATATATATATGTGCTTCAAGTGAAATCTCTGACAAGGTTTTTAAGATGCTCAAGAAGAGAAAGAACAACAGTAAAGTAATTTTGGAGGAAATTAACAAGGATTCAGAGCTGAACCTCAATGTCAAAATGAATAAGTATATTCAAAAAGCAACACCATTCTTGAAAGGTAAAAAGTTTGAGAATGGTAGAAATGAAGGGTATGAGTTTGAAGATAAATATTATGTTGTGGTAGTTAATGAGCAGCTTCAAGAAATGCCAAAAGAATTGAAAGAAATCAAAGGTGCCGTAATTTCTGATTATCAAAATCATTTAGAGAAATATTGGATGAAAGAGCTTGTAGAAAAGTATCCGGTAAAGGTTTATGATAATGTCCTTTATAATTTAGGAGCTCATGAGTAGAGTCCTACTTTTTTCTTTTTTATTTTCCGCTGGTATTATTTCGGCCCAACCCGGTAAGCTTGTGAATAATGTAGTGGCTCAAGTCGGAGACAATATTATTCTTCTGTCCGATCTTGAGCAGCAACAACTTCAGGCACATCAATCTGAAATGGAGGTTGACTACGATTTTTCTTGCAATGTGCTTGAACAATTAATGATTCAAGAATTGCTTGTGAATCAGGCCAAACTGGACAGTATTATTGTTTCTGATGAACAAGTTGACGCGGAGATGGAAAATCGATTGCGAATAATTGAAAATAAAATGGGCGGGCGAGAAGCATTAGAAGCTTTTTATGAAAAATCAACCGCTCAAATTAAAAATGAATTTCGATCCGTTATTAAGGATAAAATATTAGCGCAAGAAATGGAGCGAACTATAACAAGTGCTGTCTCTGTTACACCGAAAGAAGTTTCTTCATTTTTTAATTCTTTACCAAAAGACAGTATACCATTTATCAATATGAAGCTCAGCTTTCAACAAATTGTAATGTACCCGGAGATCACTAAAGCAGATAAACTGCGGGCAATGGAGGAACTTCAAGATATTCAAGAACAAATATTAGTTCAAGGTAAATCATTTGAAACCATGGCTCGAATTCATTCTGATGATCCAGGGAGTGGCTCACAAGGAGGAAAAATACAAGCCTCAAAAGGAATGATGGTTCCCCAGTTCGAAGCAGCAGTATTTCGATTATCTGTTGGTGAGGTCTCAGAAATAATTGAGACCCAGTATGGGTTTCATATTATAAAATTGGTTTCGAGGAAGGGTGAAGATTATGAATGTTTACATATTCTTAATATGCCCGAGTTTAGCAATGATGCGATAAATGATGCATCCATTAAAATGGAGGAATGTTATAAAAAGCTAGACCAAAATGAAATAACATGGTCAGAAGCGGTTTCGCTATATTCTAATGATGACAGAACCATGCAGAATCAAGGTGTCATAACAAATCCGATTACGGGAGATCAAACCTGGGACATGGAAGATTTGAATCAGGTAGATCAGCAAATTTATCTTCTTACAGATGCTATGGAGAAAGGAGATATAACCAGTCCAAATCTTTATGTAGATATCTTTGAACGCAAACAAGGTATTAGAATTGTTAGGCTAAAAGAACGTTTTGAACCTCACCAAGCCAATCTTAAAGATGACTACGCTTTAATTAAAGCTGCAGCTGAGAATGACAAAAAGCAAAGAACTACCGCGAAATGGGTGGATTCTAAAATATTTAATGCCTTTATAAGAATTGATGAGAATTATCAAAGCTGTGGCTTTCAGCATCAATGGCTTCCTACTCTAAATAAATAATAACATGTCAGACAAAGATAAAATAGATGAACTCGTTGTAAGCTATAATCGTTTAAAGTCTGAAATTGCCAAGATCGTTGTAGGGCAAGATGAGGTTATAGACCAGGTATGTATTAGTATTTTATCTCGTGCCCATTGTTTACTTGTAGGCGTTCCCGGATTGGCTAAAACATTATTGGTCAATACGATAGCACAGACGCTTGGATTGAGTTTCAATCGTATTCAGTTTACACCAGATTTAATGCCTTCAGATATTATAGGCTCAGAAATTTTGGATGAGAATAAAGGATTTAAATTTATTAATGGTCCAATTTTTTCTAATGTTATTTTAGCGGATGAAATTAACAGAACCCCACCCAAAACACAATCCGCACTTCTAGAAGCTATGCAAGAAAGAAGTGTAACAGCAGCGGGTACGACGTATAAGTTACCGAATCCATTTTTCGTATTGGCCACCCAGAATCCAATCGAACAGGAAGGAACATATCCTCTACCAGAGGCTCAGCTTGACCGTTTTATGTTTAATGTATGGGTAGACTACCCAACTTATGAGGAGGAGCTTGAAATCGTCAAAAAAACGACTTCTGACCAGCGTGAATCCCTTGATGTTATATTGACTACGGAACAGATTATTGCTTATCAAGATTTGATAAGGAGAATCCCAGTCGCAGATAATGTTTTAGAGTATGCCGTTTCACTTGTAGCGAAAACTAGGTTGGATAATGATAAGACCACTCCATTAACCGAGAAGTATATCACATGGGGTGCCGGTCCGAGAGCTTCGCAATATTTAATTGTTGGGGCAAAGTGTTATGCTGCGTTGAGAGGAAAATATTCTCCTGATATTGAGGATGTGAAAGCCATAGCTAAACCAATTTTGCGTCATCGATTGGTTCGTAATTATCGAGCCGATGCCGAAGGTTACTCAATGGATCGAATTATTGAAGAGTTGCTTTAAGAAGTACTTTCTTTCTTTAAGCTGATTTTAGCGCGTTCCCAAAATTGATCCATGTCTGCTAGACTCATTTCATCAATGCTTTGATCTTCTTCAAGTATCATCTTTTCCATTAACTGAAAGCGCGTAATAAATTTAAGATTGGTTTTTGACAATGCGGACTCAGGAGAGATATTCACAAATCGTGCGTAATTAACCAGTGAAAAAAGTAGGTCTCCAAATTCTTCTTCTTGTGCTTTCGAGTTTTTAGATACTTCATATTCAAACTCTTTTAGCTCCTCTTTTACCTTTTTCCAAACGTCTTCTGCATGCTCCCATTCAAATCCGATGCCCTTTACTTTCTCTTGAATTCTTGTAGCTTTAACCAGTGAAGGTAGGGAGGAAGGGACTCCTGAAAGAACAGATTTTTTTCCTTCCTTGAGTTTTAGCTTTTCCCAATTCGATTTGACCTCTTCCTCATTAGCAACTTTAACATCTCCATAGATGTGTGGGTGGCGATGAATGAGTTTTTCACAAACACTATTCAAAGCATCAGTAATTGTAAAGGCTTTTTGCTCTGTGGCGATTTTACAATAGAAAACCATGTGAAGTAGCAGGTCACCGATTTCACCTTTCAGTTCTTGTAAATCATTTTTCGTAATGGCATCTGCAAGCTCATAAGTTTCCTCTATAGTTAGATTCCTCAGAGATTCCAATGTTTGCTTTTGATCCCAAGGACATTGTTCTCGAAGATCATCCATTATATTTAAAAGGCGCTCGAAGGCTTTCAGTCGTGGATCCATATAGAATGTAAAAGTAAGATTTATCCTTTTGAATCCTTAACTTTGAATAAATGAAAATTATAATCTCAATTCTCTTAATTATAGTTGGCTTAACATCAGGCAAAGCTCAATCTGAGTGGGGGGTAGGCTATCAATTGAAATCTGGATTTTTGTTAGCACACAGGGGGAATATGGCCAATCTTCCTCAACAAACCGCTTGGGCTAGTGAATTTTTCTTCTTTAGACATTTACATCAAGCAAATTCATGGGTAGATTTTTATAAGGATCCCAAGGTTGGTATGTCTTTTTTTATCGGTTCCGTGGGTAATAACGAAGTGCTCGGTCGTTACATAGCGACTTATGGTTTTGCTGAACTTCCAATAGCCCGTTTGAATAAGTTTGAACTTTCATGGAAGCTCGGAAGTGGACTTGGTGTTACGAATAGGAAGTATGATTCTATTTTTAATCCAGAAAATATTGCCATTGGATCAAATTTGAATATGATGATAGTTATGGCCTTAAGGGCGCAATACGAATTTCAAAAAAGTAGCATTAGTTTATCGGCAGACATGACCCACTTTAGTAACTCTGCATTCAAGGTTCCAAACTTAGGGTTGAATGTACCGTATTTTTCCTTGGGGTACAGTAAAAAAATAGGTAAGGTTAGACGTCCTATATCAAAGGGGTATCATTTTGATTTTAAGAAATTGTATTGGAGTGTTCAAGGCGTATTTTCACTAAAAGAAACGATGCCATTTGGTTTGCGTAAATATCTCATTTATGGTGGTTCGATTTCTACCAAGTCAGTTTTGACTCCGAAAGTAGGTTTTGAGTTTGGTTTAGACATATTTTCTAATCAATCACATATCGAAGTTGAACCTTTAGTTGAGAAATCTCAAATCAATCTTATTCAACTCGGTGTTTATGGAGCCTATTTTGTGCCAATGAATCACATTCATTTTATTTTTGGAATGGGTGCATATATTCGCGATTGGTATAAGCCTAATGGTCTATTGTATCATCGTGTTGGAGTACGTTATCAATTTCGTAATGGTTTGTTTGGTCATGTCGCCATAAAAAGCCATTGGGCGAAAGCTGACTATTTGGAGCTGGGTCTAGGCTATTTGATTTCGCGAAGAAAAGCACATTAATTTTACTAGCGTTGCTTAAATAGATAAAAACTAATAATTTTGTACTATGATGAATATTCTAATCCCCATACTCCTTTTGGTCCTTGCATTTGCAGGAATTGCAATTAAGATACTACTTAAGAAAAATGGGGAATTCGCGGGTACTTGTGCTAGCAATAATCCCATGTTTCAGAATGATGAAGGTTCTTGTAGTTTTTGTGGTGCAAAACCAAATGAGCAATGTAAATCTGAAGAAAAATGAACCTACTTTCTTTCAATGTTAATGGTATTAGAGCAATTGTAGGTAAATCATTTATTTCTGATATGCAAGAAATTGATTTTGATGTAATTTGTCTTCAGGAAACGAAAGCAACTGTAGCGCAGGTGAATATAGCATTAGAACCATTGCAGGGTTATCATATTTATGCTAACGAGGCTGAGAAAAAAGGATACTCAGGAACAGCAATACTCTCTAAAAAGTCTCCAGTATCTGTTTCATATGGCATTGGAATTGACGAACATGATCATGAAGGCAGGGTGGTTTGTTTAGAGTTTACTGATTTTTATTTAGTTAATGTATACGTGCCAAATTCAGGAAATACTTTGTTGCGGCTACCATATAGGCAGCGCTGGGATGCTGATTTTTGCAGTTATCTAAAAGGTCTTGAATCTAAAAAGCCAGTGGTTGTTTGTGGTGACTTTAATGTGGCGCATAAGTCTATCGATTTAGCTAGACCTAAACCCAATTATAATAAGTCGGCGGGTCACATGCAAGAAGAAATTGATGGTATGGACAATTATATGTCTGCTGGTCTAGTCGACTCATACCGAAGTTTGTATCCCAATGCAGCTGAGAAATATTCTTGGTGGAGTTATAGAGCGGGAGCACGAAAACGTAATATTGGATGGCGTATTGATTACTTTTTACTATCTAAGTCCTTGGAAGCAAAATTAACATCTGCTGAAATTCATAACGACATTATGGGGTCAGACCATTGCCCTGTTTCTATTTCTTTTTAAACCAATTTAGCGGGTTGAATCGATTCTTTTTATTACTCTCATCCCCGTAATAGTCTCCGGTATAACCATAACCATAACCATAACCATAACCATAACCATAACCATAACCATAGCCTTTGTTTCCAAACGTTCCATTGAGCAAAATGGCCATATTAGGTAGACGTTCTTCTGTTTTCAAATCTGCTGCTATATTTAACATTTTTCTTGGAAGCTGATGTGCACGAACAACATAAACAACGGTGTCAGCATATTTAGAGATGAGCAATGTATCGCTTACAATCCCTACTGGGGCGGTATCCACGATAATATAATCATATTTAGATTTTAAATCATTAAATAGATGAGTGACTTTATCTGACATTAATAATTCGGAAGGATTTGGTGGAATATCACCAGATGGTAATACATCAATATTACTATTTAGCTCAGTCGTGTAAATATAGTCGGTATATGGTTTACTTGAGTCTACAATGTAATTCGTAACTCCTTTTGACCTTTCATTGCCCATATAATCCTCTAATTTGGGTGCCCTAAGGTCCATCCCTAAAATAAGTACTTTTTTACCTGATAAGGCGAGTGAAAGAGAAAAGTTAACCGCTGTAAAGGACTTACCTTCTTTTGCCACCGTAGAAGTTATAAAGATCGTTTTGGCATCACCTTCCTCCTTAGGCATCATGAAGTCAATATTTGTCCTTAATGTTCTGAATGCCTCAGATATTGCAGTTTTACTGCCTTTCGATATGACGATGTTTGAATTTTTTTCTCCTAACGGAATGTTACCAATGTATGGCAATCCAAATTTATCAATATCAGTTTTAGAATATACCTTGTCATAGAGGAGTCCTTTGATGTATACATAGAGGAATCCAAGGACCAAAGCTAGAATAACAGAAAATGAATAGACAACATTATATTTTGGAGATACAATTGAACCATTACTGTAGCCAGGATCCACAATCTTAGCATTACCTAACCCTACAGCCAATGCGATTCTCGCTTCTTCTCTTTTCTGTAGTAGGTATAGGTAAAGAGATTCTTTAATTTGCTGCTGTCGAACAATACCTCGAAGTTCTTTTTCAAATTTTGGCATTTTATTTAATGTAGCCTCTATTTTTTGCTCTTCTTTTTCTATTTCTTGAACTGTTTTCGTTTTTACTTCAATAAGATTATTGATGCTACTCTTAATATTTGCTTTTAGCTCTGTAATACGTTCTGAAAGGTTAATTATGATTGGGTTCTTTTCTTTCGTCGTTTTAAGCGCGTCTATACGGTCCATTACCAGTTTATTGTGCTCATATATAGTGCTTTCTATTCTATTATCAGCTAATCCTAGATTTACGGGGATCAATACATTATTACTATTGTTATTTTCTAGATGTTCAAGCATCATATTACTTAATTGAAGCTGTGTATTTGCTTCAATCAGTTTTTGACGTATATCTTTTGAATAGTTAAGACCAATTTCGGATTCAAAAGAGACATCAATAAGATCATTTTCATTTTTAAATTCCTTTGCTGAATCTTCAACATCACCCAGTTCTTTTGAGATGACTTTAACTCTTCCGCTTATAAATTCAGAAGTGTTTTTTGAAATCATATTTTTATCACTTATGGCATCTTCATTATATTTTGTAATGATTTCGTTCACCACATCGACAGCTTTAGATTTAGATTGATGCCTTATCGTTAGCTGCAGGATAGCAGAATTTTTGGCATTTTGAGATATGCTGAGCTTTGAAAGATATTTATTGACGCAAGCCTCAAGAGGAAGCATATGATATTCATATTCCCGTCCGACTTGCTGTTTTGTAAAGAATTGTGACGGAACAACTCGAATTTGAATCTTTTTATTTTTGACCGGATACCATTTATTGAACTCATAGGTATATCCACCCAATTTGGTTTTAATTCGAACCTTTTTCTCATTTTCAATTTTTAGTTTGAGCTGATATCTTGTATTGATGAACTTAATGGTATCTTCATATTGGAACTCAATTCTAATAGGGGCATCCTTATATTGCTCAAATCTATTGAATCCAGTAACTGTTCCAAGCGAATAATATTCATGTCTGATACCGAGATTCATAATAACCTTCCTCATTATGTTTCTTGAGTTCAGAATGGACTTTTCATTTTCAATGGATCGGCTTTCACCAAAAACACTTAAATCCTCAAAAACAGAGGTTTCAGACATTCCAGTTCCGATTTTCTGACTGTTTTTAATTAAAATTGTTGCGTTTGCCTCATACAGTGGATTGGCATACCTTAAATAAATATGGGCACTTCCGATGCATACAATTAGCAGAAAAAGAAAAACCTTCCATTTGGAGAGATAAGATATAAGAAGCTCTCTATAATTGGTTTCTTGCGTTTGTAATGACTCTATGATTTTATTATTTTGAATCACTGTGAAAATATAGTTATGGTGCTTAGTATTATAGACAAAGTCGATAAAATTGGAAGATATATTTGGCTAAAATTTGAGTTACTTATTTTTGCTCTGTTTTGAGGGATGTAAATTATGTCGTTCTGTTTGAGAAAGAAAAACTCTGAGTTAAATATGTTTTTCTTTGTAAGATCAATATTATATTCTTTTCGAGTCCCATTAGTCTCTCTTATTAGCTTTATATCTTGTCGCATACCTGTTATGTTTAAGTCTCCTGCGATACCAATAGCTTCAATAATAGAGATTTTTTCATTGGGAATATTAAATGTACCTGGGTTTCTGACATCTCCTAAAATGGTTACTTTAAAATTTAAAATTTGTATTTGAATAATTGGTTCATTGATATATTCACTGAGCCTACTTTCTATTTCAGTAACAATGGCATCTCTCGTTAATCCACTAACCAATAATGTTCCTATATATGGCAGCTCAATTTCTCCTTTTTGATTTACTAGGAACCCCCCTTTTGCAGGGACACCAGACATATAGGTTATAGAACTTTTGCTATTGTCAATTTTGGGAGTAAAAAGGGCTGATGCTTCTGAATTTTGGGATATAAGTTTGATATCAAGAAGGTCATTCTTTTCGATAATAGGAACAAAAGAAGTATGATGCTTTTGGTTTATATTAGAGAATTCTCCTTGAAAATAAATGACATTTTCACTATTTCTACATGAAATTAATGAGGCGATTAATACAAGGACAGCGATATGTTTTTTTTTAAAAATCATGCAGATCTTTTCCGTTGAAATATTATTTTGTAAATAGCAATGAAGAAATATTTTAAATCCGTGAAGTTTGGATTTTTTTCTTTTTCTTGTAAATAAAGTTCTTCTGCTTTTAGCACTGCTTCTTTGGTGGTGCCTAAATCCAAGGCAACATATGGAGGGATGCAACCGGGCTTGTATTTGATACGTTTTTCTTTTAAATCTTTTGGGAGCTGGTTGAAATAAGATTCACTTACTGGTCTTACGCCGACAAGCTTCATTTCCATTTTAATAAGATTTAAAAGCTGTGGAAGTTCGTCTATCCAATATTTCCTAAGAAGCTTTCCCCATCTTGAGGTTCTAAAGTCATCTTTGATTTTTCCATCAGCTCCAAATCCATGATTTAGAATCATATATTCATGTGCAAATTCAGAATAGGGGTGCATGGTTCGAAGCTTATAAACGCCTATTTTTTTTCCGTTTTTTGCAATTCGATTCATTTTAAAAACTGGACCAAAACTTGGTTTGATAGTTTTTGGTATTCCTACTTTTTTAATTATAAAAACGTGACGATCATTGAGTTCAATAAAAGTTTGTATCTCAAATCCATTGTAGATTAATCTTCCAATAGTCTCGGCCTTCGAGATGAAATGATATTTTCTTCGTAATCCAATTTTTCTATAAAATTTAAGTCTTGGAATAACTCTTTTGGTCAAAAATGTATAAATTCTGTAGCTCATTCCCAAAATGGGGATTTTCAAAATAGTTTTTGATTTCCTCCAGTCATTGAGTGTTTGAACAAAACCAATAAAGAGCTTTTCATTATTTAGATCCTTGTTCATATGAGACAAGTATGTATCTAAATCTTTAACCTCATTTAAAAGTTGGGTGTCAATGAAGTACTTATGAGCTTTATTGAGCTGAAAGGCTTTTAGAAGCTCTTCACTTAGAAAAGTGTCATTATATAAGGGCTCTTTTGATTTAGCTGCATTTTGGACCAGTAAATCAACCATTGCATCTAGGGCAACATCCTGAGACTTCTCTGTATTTATATTATCCTTCATACTTCAGCAAAAATAAAAGCCGCTAATTCAGACGAAAATAAGCCAATTATTCGAAATGCTGAAATATTACGGTGTACATCTTTTAGAATTTTAGCAAGTTTGAAAGCATAGTATTACCTTCGTATTGTGATAAAGCATCTACTTAAAAAAGTCCCATTTGTTTACATTTGGTATAAAAAGCTTCAATACAAGAAGTTAACTAGGGAGAACAATCTTTCTCAGAATGGATTATTACAGTCCGCACCCACGACTCAGTTAAATAGACATCCAGATATTTTTGAAGCTTTAGGAGCAAGATTTAAGGATCAACCGATAAGGCTTCTTTCCTTTGGTTGTTCTACAGGGGAGGAATGCCAATCTTTAAGTACTCATTTGCCGTATGCAACGATAATTGGAGTTGATGTAAATAAAAAGAGTATTGAAAAGGCTAAAAGTAAGTTTGCCTCAGAAAAATTATCTTTTTATCACATAGAGGCTAAAAGCCTTCATACACTTGGTAAATTTGATGTGATTACTGCAATATCTGTACTTTGTAGGTATCCAGAATCCAAGCTAATTCAAAATATAGATTCTGTTTTTCCGTTTTCTATATTTGAAATGTCCGTAGGGTATTTAGATCAGGTGCTCAATCCTAAAGGATATTTATTCATTCGATCATCCAATTTTAGGTTTATGGAAACCGAGTATCATAAAAAATATGAGGTAATCTCTTTTGAGGGGCAACGGCAGCCAGAAATGTTCCCGAAATTCAACAAGAATAACTTTCGTTTGAAGAATTTTGAAGAACGAGAAGAGTTATTTCAAAAGCATTAGCTTTTGTTAACAATGTGTTTTTTAATAACATTTTTAAGGTTCTGCAAAATCAATTCTTGTGTCCACATGGCAAAACCCGAATTCCATCTCTGAGGGTGAAACGTTAACATTAATTGTTTTGGGAGGCTCTTTTTCTGTAGGTTATGAATAAGTTCTTGTGTAGATTTCACGTTTAGTGATATATTTGAGACGACTTTATCTCTAACTGAAAATCTAGCACCGTCCCATGTTCTTCCAGTATCTGTGAGGTATCCAATTTTATTAAAGTTTAAGTCAAAATAAGGTTCTCCAATAATTTGATAATCAGTGTATTTATTACTAAACCATATTGATTTATTATCATATTTTGATCTAGGGCTTCCATGCATACAAATCGTTTCTATGGGGCAAATATCCCTAAGTATTTTAAGGTTTTTTTCAAACAGCTTTATTGCAGCATGAACATCTCCATTGCAAAGATCCATTTCTTCATAGTGGTAGCCAATTTCATGATTCATTTTTGAAATAGTTCTTATGATTTGTTCATCATAACTTTCAGGGACACATCTAAAATAATAAGTACCCTTTATATTTAACTCGTTCTGTATACGGGCAAATAACTCTGAGTTTTCTGGTCGTTTATCCACATCATGGCGTAGTATCACACTTTTAGCCATGGGAGCTTGCATAAATTCAGCAAATGTTTGAAAGTTGTAACCTTCATTCTGTAGCGTTAGGATCAGCTTTTTGTAGATATCAATTGTAAAATCCATCATATAAGATCCGCAATATTTGAAGGGTTATTTAAAACTTCCTTTTTACTATTTGGGTAGTGCTCAATGAACCAACATAAAAATGTAGAAGCATCTAATTTCTTCTCTAAATAGATTTTCCGTTTTTCTTCATAATAGATTTTATCATTTTGAGTAGCTATTTCTATTGCCTTCGTTATTGCATTGTTTTGCTCTTCCGATGAACTTTTAAAACAATACATGAGCTCATGTTTTGTAAGGTCCAGTGCATTACCTGACCAATTATCATTTAGAAAAATAGCAGGAACCCCCATAACAGCGGCTTCTGCCGCCATCGATGCTCCTTCGCCAAAAAACAGCTTGCTGTTGGAAATCACATCATGCATCTCTTCAAAGGAAATCGAAATTTTAAACGGTTCCAGTTCTTTAGGCAAGGCACCTTCAGAAGAAATAAATACTTTCATATAATTTGAGAGCTCTTGGACCACCCTTATTTTATTTTTTTGCGAAAACCCACTTAGACCTTTATCGTGGTATGCCTCCCAATTAACAAATCTCAAAAGCGCGTAGGATTCATTATTAGCCAAAGACAACGATTTTATTGGTTGAGTTGACGGTGTATAGTGTTTAGGGTGTAAATAGAAAAGCTCTATGTTACTCTCAATTCTAATCTGATCTTTTCTCAAGTTACGCTTGTAACTAACAGATGTAATCAATACTTGAATAAATTTAGAGAATATGGTATCGTAAATTCCAGAAGATTCTGTATCAGCTAAGGCTATATGCGGTGTTTTATTAAGAAACCCGGCGAGCGCACCGAATGGGGAGACACGCGAAACAATTAGGTCAACTTTGTTTTTTCTTAATAAGCGATAAATTATTTTTGTATTGGTCAAAAGGGCATTCAACTTAGAAATAAAGTTTTTTTTCGGCTTTATTATCTCGGTATAATCTATGCCGTAGAGCTTTAAAAGTTGAAAGCTTATGTCTTTTTTACTTGATACCCAAAATACCTTGTGGCCCTTTTTTTCAAGAAGCTCTTTGACGATTCTGAAATTATGAATCTGGGCAGGGTGTCCTGAAATAAATAAAACGGTCATCTTCGCTTGAGAATGTTAAATAAAGTCCAAAGATAAGTCCATCCTGGTTTATTATCTCCTTTTTTAAATAATGCATTTACTGTTTTACCTTTAGGACGATAACTTTTTACATTTTTCAGCACTGCTAATACTTTAAAAGGGTAGTAAGTTATTGGGTTAAACCAATAAATATCTGTCTCATAGGTTTTGTTTTTTAATACCTCTTTCCCGCTAGATATTTGAATGACATCCTTGATGAAATCAATTCCTGAAGCTTTTGCAAGCTCTACCCATAGCCACGTTCTAGGGTTGATTTCAATTAAGTTATATCTTTTTTGTTTCAAATTATAAAGCCATTCAATTTCGCATACACCTGTATATTCGAGTCCTTTTATCAAGTTTCTAGTGGGCTCTTCAAGTTCCTTAATTTCAACACTTCTTGCTAATGTAGCAGTTCCGTAGGATAGGGGATGCTCATTTAGCTTTTCACCCATCCATAAATTAAGAATAATTCCGTTTAAACAAAGACAGCATGTAGATACGGTAATAGATTTATTCCCATTTTTAGATTCGATCAATTCTTGAGTGAGCGTTTGGTTTATGTCGAAATGGTCACCTATTTTATTTAGATTCCTTTTAAGTTCTTCTAGATTGTTGCTTTTTAAAGCTTTGACCCCTATTTTTTTATAAAAATCCTGGCCTATTGTTCCTCTCGTTAGTACTGGGAAGCTAAAATTATTTTGGAAAAAATCTCCATTCTCAATCGTTTTATAAGTCTCGGGGATAGGTACATCGCAATTTATTGCAAGTGCAGCAAGAACGCTCTTATCTATGATTTGTTCAAGTATTTTAATGTCTGAACTGAATGTTGTGTAAAATGGAGCAAGTTTAAGTAGATTTCTTGCAATGTTAAGCACGGCATAATCATTTGAAGGAATAATAAGCCAATCTCTCAGATTATTGTCAGTTCCAAGTTTAATTAGGTCATGAATAAAATCCTCGCTATCATACGAGTTACAATGGATGAATTTTTGACATGATGTCGAACTTGATGCTATACAATTGCCATTATGCATCACCCAAACAGGTAGGTTCAGCTCAGCGGCACTTCGCGCATTTGAAAGCCCTTGGACGTGCCCCTCAATTATAAGTACGCCTTTTACCATTAAGAATTATATATTTTTAGCAGTCGTTTCGCAATACTCGTGCTATCTAGCTTCAATTCCAAAAGCTTATTACGTCCGTTTGATTCATCCTCATTCTTACCAAAAAGAACCGCTGATTTTATAGCCTCGGCAACTTCATAAGGATCGAAACCGACCAAGAATGAACCGTTGACATTGTTTAATAGCATTTCTGCGTCGCCAACTTTTGTACAAACAATTGGTTTATTCAACGCCATTGCCTCCTTGACAATATTCGGTGAGCCTTCCCATAATGACGTCACCAAAACAATACCTGATTTTTGAATTTTGGAAATTATTTCCTGATGACTGACATCGTAACAAACTTCTAAATTCAGTTCGGGAATCGAGTTTTTTGCAATGTTCATAGCTTGTACAGCGAGATCATAATTTTTCGAAACTCTTTCGGGATTCGCAGGGAAAATAGCAGTTGTTTTAAAGGGTGATACAAATGGTTTTATATTACTCATATTCACACCATTAGGTATGATTTTATAATCTTTTAGGTCGAGTTCTTTCGCCATACTTAGTGCTTTGACAATTGTATGGTTCCAGCGTTGATGCGATAAATAAATTGTTAAACGACGTTTCCAGCCTTTCATTTTAGTATCGCTACCCATTAATGAAACAATATGTGTTTTCTTGATATTATAAATTATTAGTGCAATCGATGTGGCAAATGCACTTAATGAATAGTGAGAATGTATATGGTCTGGTTGTAGTGATGTGATTTCTTTAGCGATGTGTTTTACTGATTTTAAATAACCCAAAACACCTTTGCCATTTATTGTGAAATAATGAACATTGACACCAATTGCTTTCAATGATTCGCCTTGATTCTTGATAAGAATACTTGGCTTACCATCGCTTAAATTACCGCTACTTATAAATAGCACTTTCACTTTTTTGTATTGTATTTCAAAAGCGCATGAGACAATCTTAAATCATAGTTTTCATTGTTGTTGAAGTCACCTTTTTCAAATTCCCATGTATCATTTGTGTAAATGTATCGTCCTATAATACCATCTACTTTCATTTGACAGGAGTCGGATTGGCCAAAAATACATTGAATCTCATTGATTAAATACTGTTTATTGCTTGAGAATAGATCAATTGCGACAGAGTCTAAATCATGTTTATCCGTAAGTTCTTTAATGTAGTCTAGAAGATCTAAAGGAGGATTTTCGTAGGATTTTTCTAGACTTCCGCTTGTTTTGTTTCCTTGAAGAAGTTTTTTATGCGCAAAATAGGAATCACCTATGCGTACTACACGCCATTCATAGCTGTGAGGAATGAATTCCTGAATTAGAATGAATTCTTTTTGAATATCTGCAGCTCTGGCCTCGTATACTTCAATTTTATTTTTGAGTTGTTGTGGATTCAAAACTAATTTTAGCCCTCGTTTGAGTAGTCCGCCTTTTTTTAAATTCGGACCTTTTCTTTTAGAAGCGCCTTTTCCTGAAAAAGTATTTATTATGTATTGGTCTAAATCATTTTTTGTCTCTAGTATACTGACGCCACTGCCAGACGCTCCAATATTTGTTTTTGCAACCACAGGGAATACAACTCGATGGTTCGAAAACTCATTTGCCTCTGATTCTTTATAGAATATAAAGGTTTCTGGATGTGAAACGGCATTGGCTTTGAGCCAAAACGATAAGAAACGCTTGTTTTCATATAAAAGAGCCGATTTAAGCGAGGGGTAGCAGTTCATACCACATTCCTCAACTAGAATCCTTAAACGTTCGTCATAGAGCTCCTTATAAGGCGCTGTCAATCCCGAGGGTTTGAGCAAGAGAAGTGAAGGCTGAATGGTGATGATCTGTTCAAACCAATCATAGGCGGTCAAATCCACAACGGAATAATTTATTTCTTTTCTTTTACAGGACGCTTCCCACTTTTTTGATGAGTCGGGAAGTTCATTTTTTAGAATTACAATATTCATGCTGTTAGCTTCTTATGTAAATTAAAAAAGATTGGGTTTGAAAACTTATGCCAATATCCTTCATTAGATAAATGTTCATCATCATTTAAGGCCTTAAAATACGCTTTCTTATCATAATGTTTCCATACCGCACTGTCAATATTTGCAGCATTCTCAACAACAAAATCAAAATACCAACGACCATAAGAGAAAGATGGTGGGTTGTATGATTTCAAAATGTATTTTTTAATGCTACGCTTTATACCATAATAAAATAATCCTTTTTGATAATCCTTTGGTTTATATCCGTTACTTAGTTCAATATCTAGTAACCTCGGATATAAACTTGCGATGATATTACAATACAATTTTGGATGTGATAACGATGCGATTTTGCCTGTTTTTTTACGTGCGAAGTGATGCGGAGATCGAATCAATGTATTTATGAATCTTTCGTCTAGATAAACTGGCACAACATTCTTAACAAATTTAGAATATATTCGAATGTCCTGCTTATGATGATTCATTCCAACGAGGTCGTAGAGAAAATAGAGCTTATTTTTAAGCTTATCATCTTGCATCCAATTCAGTTTTTTAATTTGATCGGCTACCTGGTTTATGGAATAGGATGATTCTTTGATAAAATATGTTTTTAAAATCGATTGAATGAGCGGTTTAAGTTCTGTGTTCGTTTCATTGAAGCATTTAAATATTTCTGAAGAAAAATAATTGTTATAGCTTAAGCCTCGAATTTGTTCTCCTCCAAAATGGCCGGTGAATAGCACCTTTATTCTATATTCTTTGGTAAATTGTTTTATGGCAGCCATCCGATGCGCTCGATGAAGGTGGGCCTTACCATCATCAATATGAATAGTTTCCTTTACATCTTCCAGGTAAGATTTTACTGTAGGTGTATCATTAACAGTATTCATGTGCTTTAAGCCAAGAGTTTCACATATGCGCTTGCTGATTATAATATCTTTATTTGATGGATCTCCATATGTAAAGCAAATTGGCTTGATGTCTAAAAATAGTAATGCAGCTAATAATACTCTTGAATCAAAACCTCCCGTTAAAGTTATTCCAACTTCTTCGTTGCCACAACCCAAAGTTGCTTCCTGTACAATATCTAGGATAACCTTAATGATAGATTGGTCGTCGCATACGGGAGCTGAATTAAGCGCGTTGAAATGGCTTTCCTCTAATAAAGATGCTCCATTTAAATTTGGGGTAACATCATGGTGGAATAATGAAAATAGGGCAAGGGTATTACCTGCTTTTTTAGGATTCATAAACAATATCTTCTTTTTTTAACTCCTGTAATCCAAGTGCAAGAAATGCACCGAGTAAAAGTAAAATGGTGCCTCTAAGATCAAGTCCTTGCATGGTTCCTCCAAATGACATAAATGCTTGAACACCGAGAAGAGCACAAATCATTGCGAAGATTTCATTTTTAGCTAAACTATTTACACCTGTTTTTTTAATTTTTTTTGCAAAAAACCAAATTCTCCAGTAGATAAATAGGAACAACGACAATCCAATAATTCCAGCTCCACCGAGCATATTCATATAATCAATATGGAGCATTCTACGGTGCCCTTGAAATTGTTTTTTTAGGAATAAATCGTAACCAATAAAAATCCTTTCAAATGAATCTCCAAAAGTTTGTTCTATTGTGTATTTCACCTCTAATAAACGACCTTCCTCCTCACTTGAGGATAACTGATTGTATGTCATTGAAACGCGCTCCTGTCTTGCCTTAAACCTTTTTTCAATAATTGGAATATAATATGGACCGGATAAAAGTACAAATGCAGCAATAAAAGGAGTAATTCTAAGTATTCTTGATTTATAAGGTGTCATCAAGGCATAAATCAAGAAGCCTCCTGATAATGCAAGAATCGCGGATCTTTTCATTCCAAGTATCACAATAATTATTCCGGATATCAGAAGGATAGATGCAAGAATTCGAAGGGATTTATTTTTTTCAAATTTAAGATAAAATGGAATGAGCATAATAAAGATGACCATATACTTTGTAATATTTACTCCGGATTCCCCAAATAAGATACTTTCATCTTTATACGTTGCAAACCCAATGCCCAGAAAATTTGAAAGAAGAAAATTAAGTTCTAGAATTGCTAAGGCAAATATACTCGTCCGAATTAAGATTAAAAATGTTTGTTCTGAATTTAAAAAATAAAGGGCGAGAGGTAAAAATAAACTCGCTATAAATACCTTATTGTAGATATACAATGATGTGAGTATACTAGAAGAAAAAAAACAGAGTATAAGCAGGTAAAACAGAAAGAAATAAGTTGATTTTGAAATGGCATTCACATGTTTTTTTGATAGTATAAACCAAATGCAGAATATGGTTAGAATCACCCCTCTGAATACACCAGGATTGAGGCTTCCACCTGGAAAATATGGTGTAAAGATTGTAGCAACCACATTAAGGATTGGAATCATTAAAAAGATTTTAACGACGGTTGATATATTTTCCTTAGGCATCAAGCTTGTGAACAATCGTATTTTTTAAATTTTCTTTTTTAATGTACGAATAACAACGCTGAATATTAGAATTACTTTTTAATGTATCTGTCTCCCAGTATTCAAAATTCATATCCCTGTTTTGATAAAATTTATTAACGTAATAGAGGGCAGATGAATAGAAACTAGCCATTATTTTTGGTAGTTGATGTGCATCTTGAAAAATCAAAGCTTCCAATGGTAAATTGAAATTTAAAGTATTCCAATTTTCAGGTATGTAATTATGGATTGCGGAGCGATGTGGAACATAAAAGCATTTCATCCCTTTTTTCTCGTAATATTCAAAGATTGAATTTATATTTCGCAAGTACGTTTCTTTGTTTACAATAGATAATAGAATTAACGGTTGACCAATAAAATAAACTGTTTTTTGATTTGGTAAATCTCTCCTGCTTTGAGTTTTCAAAAAAGGATAATCCGTGTAAGTAGACCGATCATTAACTAACGGTGTAATATTTTTGAATGAGGTAAAGAAATGAAGTCTTTTTAAGGGAATACTATTTTTAGAACTGACAAAGAGATTTTCAATAATGCCTACTAGGCTCTTATTTTTTTTAAAAAAGAGTTCATGATTTTTAATATGTTTTGGAATCGAAAGTGCAGCAAAACCATCATCCAAAATAGTTACGTTATTGTTTTTTTTAGAAATAAAATAACGCAACCAAATGGAATTATAATTTCCCCAAAAAACCATATCATGATCCATAATATCCGTTAGTATCCTCTTTAAAGAGAAACGTCTATTAATATTTAATAATCTGTTGAATAATTTGAATTTGGTTAATGTTTTGTACTTTCCCCATGGTATGTATACTTCAGACCACATTTTGGAATCGATGAGTCGTTCAAATTGACTAAGCGTTGGCGGATAGTCGGATAAAATGATCAAATTACATTTTGTTTCTTTACAAAGCTTAATTTTTGCTTCAACCGCATTATAAAGTTGTATTGGGGTTCTGACAAAAAAGTAACACGTACTCATTTTATTTTTTAAAAGCGTTTTTTATTTGTGGAATGACAAGCTTTGAAAGGTGCCCATTTAAAATAAATAAAAATGAGGCAATAATGACACTTCGTTTTTTTCGTTCATAAGCCAATTGTCTAATTTGAAAAAGTCTCAATGATTTTTTAAAATATCTCCGATCTTTAAAACCCAACGAATAATTTTTATTTATATGTGCCATGTATGTATTGAAGCTGTTCATAAATTGCTGTTTCTTTTCAAAAGATTTCGTGTGGCTTACGGATTCATTCAAAACTCTATATACCGCAGTGCACTCATTCATAAAGTATATTTTACTCGTTAAGAATAGGTGTCCAAAAAGTTGGGTATCTCCTGGAACGCCTGATAAAAAATCATTTCTCAGGAAGGAGAAAACATGCTCTTTCTTTATCATAGCTGTCACAGTTCTGGTTTGCTTGAGTGCCACAGAAAATAAAGGTTTAGAAGGTAGTATACCTCTACTCAAGTTCTTAAAAGAATTTGACAAAATACATGGCTTTATTTCGGAAGTATTTTCAATAAACTTATCATAGTCGGAGACAACAGCTCCAATTTCTGTGTGCTTGTTTAGAAGGTCCACCTGCTTTTGTAGCTTATAAGCATCTGACCAATAATCATCACCCTCGCAAAATGCGATATATTTACCTTGAGCACGAGGATAATTAAATTTGGGATTCATGCCTGACTTTATTCTCGAACGTTGGTTTTCCGTCTGTAATATTGGCTTTATAATATTGGGGAACTGTGCTTTGAATTTCTTTATTATCATCTGTGTTCTATCCGAAGAGGCATCGTCATGGATTAATACTTCGAATCCAAAATCTGTTTTCTGCGAAAGGATACTTTCAAGACATTCTGTTATATAGCTTTCATGATTATAGCTTAAACAGCATATGCTTACGATACATGTTTTATCATGCCATGACTTTAGAATTGAAGCTTCAATCAACATGAATTATCGTTTATAAAAACGTGTTTTAGCCTTCATATTGGCTTTAACGCTGGGAGGAGGTGCATAGGGGAGTGCGTTTTCTAAACGTTGCATTTCATCTATTTCCTTGGTAATTATATCAGATGGGTAGGGCTCGGTACTTTTCGAGACATATCCGAAGAAGGCCATCTCATCTTTGCATATATATTCAACAATCGCTATTTCTTTAGCGCTAAGTTCTTTTAAAAACTTCTCCTTATTATCTTTAAGCAGACCTTTATCTATATTTTTCCACGCTTCATTTTTTCGAGAATTTTCTTTGGTTAAATGATCCTTGTGAAATCTCAAATGTACCTCCTCGTAACCCACACCAATAAATGAAAAGAGTTTTTGAAGTTCTATATCGGTTTGTGCCAGTAAGTCTTCATAATGAAGCTTTAAAATATTTTTATTTAATCGCTCAAGATGATAATATTTTAGATATTGTTGCTGATCTGTCTTCCATTGGCGAGCAGCAGTTACAATACCTCCTCGATGAATGCTGCTTTTTTTCCAAGATAAGGCCATGTCTCTTGGGTCTCTTACAAGGTAAACATATTTCGAACCTGAAAGATAATGGTTTATATGAGGGACAATTTCATAGGTTTTAATCTCTTTAACGAAGCATATATTTTTTGATTGCCCTTTGGTTTCTTTATCGAATATGTAATGAAATAAGGCGTTGACATCTCCTATTTCTACTTGCTCAATTAATTCATTTTTTGAGAAGGACATCTGCCATTTAGAGAAGTCAACATTAAATAAATTAATAAGATCTTCAATAAAGGCATTCCAATTTTCTAATTCTTCCAAAGGTTCATATCGGTGTAAATTTCTAAAGGTGGGGTTTAAAATATGCTTTGTCGAAGGTCCACAAATTTCTGAGTGGGCATTCATCAATTTTGTAATCAGATTGCTACCCGATCTTTCGGTACAGAAAAGGAAAATTTTTTGAAGGTTCATAACAAATATTTTTCCAAAATTGAATCTTTAAGTTCGTTTTGAATTGCTTTCACAATTATAGGGTTTAATTGGGTTTTCCAGTCATCATCTAAAGTTTTTATTCTGTGAATAGAGTAGGAGTCAAGATTATTTAACGATGTACTTTTTGTTTTATCTATGAACGATAGCATGTCCTCGTGCATCTCTAAGTTTAAATGATTTAGTATACCTTCAAAGGCGGTGTTGCTATTATGCAATAGCTCTG
>Ga0206130_10002676_pt1 | contig 24413 bp, 20 predicted proteins | sample Helgoland_Spring_9_FD_148637 | JGI IMG/M metagenome (GOLD analysis project Ga0206130, IMG submission 148637) | Pelagic subsurface seawater microbial communities from Kabeltonne, Helgoland, North Sea - Helgoland_Spring_Bloom_20160512_1 | ecosystem: Environmental > Aquatic > Marine > Epipelagic ... | reverse complement strand
ATTTCGGAGGATAGTTGACATACCCTCGTTGTTGTTGGAATTAAATTCAAGGCCGACTGACTTCCCAATCTCCCATTTTTGATTCAGTTTTTCTGCATAAAATAGGTTTTCATCATTGAATTTGTCCTTTCTTCTAGTGTAGAAAATAAGTTCTCTGTCGTTTGTCAGGTAGGGAAAATACTCATCAGCAGGGGTATTTATATTCCTACCAATGTTGGTAACATCCCCCATGTTGCTGAACTGTCTGATGTCAATTGCAATTTCGATCTTGGTTCTTAATTCCTCAATTTTTGATCGGGCTTCAATCTCCTGTGTAATTTCTTGTTCCATAGAAACTCCAAATTCATGATTGGGCTGCTCTTTCATATTCTCAAACACCTGTAATAGTTTTAATGCTTCATCATATGCACCTATAACATACTTGACATTTGCTGCTTCATAGTATATCAGTTTAGATTCCATGGGATAAATACTTATGAATCTTGAAATCATAGCATCTGACAATTCATATTCATTTGATAATTCATAGGTATAGGCGAGACTTCGAAATGCTATTCCATTTTCTGAGTCTATATCCAGAACCTTTTGGAAGGTTTTGATTGCTTTTTCGTAATTATGGTTGAACAGATATTCTTGACCTTTGGCATTGAGCTCCATGATCTTTGTATTGTCCTGGGCTTGAAGTATAATCTGAGTCAACATAAAGAGAATGAGGAGTAATTTTTGTCTTGTTTTCATGATAAGATATTGTACGGTATATTGTTGTTTAAAATATATATTAAAAAATATACTTTAATATCTACTTAAGCAATTATTTTATGAAGGATTTAAAGTGTTTGTTTTACAACATATTTCTCTTGCAAAAACGTTACTTATTTCGTTCTTATTCATTTAATTTAATAGTGTAAGAACTGTAAATGAAAACGATCGTATGCCAAGGTTCAAATGGATATATTTAGAAGGAGATGGTGTCAATCATCATGTCGAACTTTTTCATGGGAGAATGAAAGGGCATGTATTGATTAGTTGTAATGGTACGATTTTGGTTACTGATTTTGATGTAAGACAAAGTAAGACCTATACTTTTTTTATCAATGAAGAACTCTGTAAGATTCATATGAATCGAAAGGGGCTCAAGTTTACCTACAGCTTCGAGATTGATAAGAAAGCAAATACTTCATTGAATCAAATGAGGCGTGAACGCCAAAATAGGTATAATATATATTTGGGCTTGATCATACTTGGTTTTGTTGCAATCTCTTATCTGGTTGTAGTATTTAATAGAAAAGTCCATATTGAGCGAACCGGTGTAGACCCCTGGGTTGCATATTCAGAATCAAGTTCTGTTTCCGACGAGTTGTATTTTGGTGAAATAGCTTATAATCTAGACGACCAACTCTTGATTTACAGTTCTATAGGTTCTGATACTTATTCTAAAAATCTGGATGGTTATAAAGCAATAAATGGTTGGCCTTTTGAAGTTGGACAAGAATATGCAGTTCGATTACGGAATGGAGACCTAGTTATTGACTGGCATAAACCTTCTGATAAAACATTAAATGATTTTAGGAGCAGGGTACTAGAACAATTGGATTATGAGGGATTGAAATTATATGGATATAATAATAAAGATTGTATGGATGCATTGATAGCAAATTATACAACTGTTTATGGCTTAGCATCATTTATGTTTTCAGAACATGAAAAAACTGAGAATGAATTCGCAAATAAGGAATCCTATATTGCACTTTTACGTTCAGATCAAATGCAGGAAACCTACAATCAAATATGTACAGATTCTTTATAATAGATCAGTCGTCTATTGTTATGGATAATTTGTAATTTTATAGAATCAATTTTGTTTTTAACCGACTAAACTAATTTTTGTGGAAGGATTATTAAGACATATTGAAAGTTTAATCTTTGTTGCTGATCAGCCTGTTAGCCTTGAAGAGATTCAGGAAACACTTGAGACAGCATTTGAACTTAAGCTCAAGCAAGAGGACCTTCTAATTGATATCAATTTGCTTATCAATCAATATGCGGATGATAAATACTCTATGGAGATTATCGAGATTGCAGGAGGCTATCAATTCTTGACAAAAGGTTCTTTCCACAACACAATTGGTACATTTTTGAAGAATAGAACCAATAGGAGGTTGTCAAGAGCTGCATTAGAAACTCTTTCTATAGTTGCTTACAAACAACCGGTTACAAAATCTGATATGGAACGGATTAGAGGTGTGAGTTGTGATTATTCCATTCAAAAACTTTTAGCAAAAGAACTTGTTGCTATAGTTGGTCGAAGCGAGGGTCCTGGAAGGCCATTATTATATGGCACTAGTGAAAAGTTTATGGACTATTTTGGTATCAAAGGAATGAGTGATCTTCCCAAACCCAAAGAGTTTAGTAGGCCGGAAAATACGATTGGAAATATTGAGGCGATGGAGGATAATATTGTTGAGCCGCCTAAGGAATCGACAAATCCCGAGTCAAAAAATGTAGAAGAAACAGATAATAATGAGTGAGGATAAACCTTTAGTAAATAGAATTGCAAATTCAGGTATAATTACGCTTGATCTTGAAAAGTGGTATCCAGATTATGCTTTTGTTCATATTGATATCAAAGCGTATTTATTTAAAGAGCTAATCTTAAAGGAAAAGGATTTTCGTGCTGCTCTGAAAGATATTGATTGGGATATGCATAAAGGGAAAGTGATTCTTGTGTATTGTTCTGCTGATGCTATTGTTCCTTCATGGGCATATATGTTGATAGCAAGCTATGCAGCTGGTATCGCTGCAGATGTAGTACAGGCGGATGAGCAGGGATATCTTAATATGTATTATAGAGAGCGAATTGCTGCTCTTGAAGCGGATGATTATCTTGATAAGCGGGTTGTAGTTAAAGGATGTGCAAACAAAGAAATTCCTGTTGGAGCATATTTAGAGTTAACTAAAATGCTTACACCAAGAGTCAAAAGCTTAATGTTCGGCGAGCCATGTTCTACGGTGCCAGTTTATAAAAAACCCAAATAAAGAGAATTATGAATGTTAGTTTGAAAACAGGCTTAGCCCTTTTAGCACTTCCCCTAGTGTTAGGTCTAATACTCCTTTTTCAAAGCTTTGATGATGTTGCCCCTAGAGATACAATAGCCCATACAGCTATTTCCTTTGATCCTTCGAAGGAATATATCCTAGTAGGTGAATCATTTGATTTAAATCACTTTGATGTAAGAGAGCGCTTAGAGCGGGAGATTCTAGTAAATGCGCATTGGGAATCGTCTACTACGCTCAATATGAAACGTTCAGCACGTTTTTTCCCTATAATAGAGTCTATTCTTAAGGAGAATGAAGTTCCTGATGATTTCAAGTACCTAGCAGTAGCAGAGAGTAATCTTGAGATGAAGGCTTCTCCAGCAGGAGCAAGAGGGCTTTGGCAGTTTATGAAAAATACGGGTATAGAATTCGGGTTAGAAATTGATGAGCAGGTAGATGAAAGACTCCATTTGCAGAAGTCAACAGAAGCATTTTGCGCAAAGATCAAGAAAGATAAGGCCAAGTTTGGTTCTTGGATGACCACAATGGCTGCCTACAATATGGGCAGGGGTGGAATTATTAAAGTTATAGATAGCCAAGGTAGTTCTAACTTTTTTGAGATGAACCTAAATGAAGAGACCATGCGATATCCGTTTAGGGTAATGGCTATCAAGGAAATATTTGAACATCCTTCTGAGTATGGCTTTATAATCGATGAAGCTAATAAATATGCTCCATTTGAACGCCGAAGTAAAAGCATTGAAATACGGGAGTCTATTAAAAGTCTATCTTCCTTTGCTCGGTCAAATGATATGACTTATCGAGAGCTTAAGGTTTTGAATCCATGGCTACGCGATCATAAACTCATTGTTCGAACAGGAAAAAGCTACCAACTGAAGGTATTCAAATAAAAAAAAGCAGTATCAATTGATACTGCTTTTTTTTATTTTATTGGATGGCTTCAAATTGTCTGATGCCACATTCAAGGAATTCGCGGTAAGCGTCAACATCTTCATCATAAGCCGTAGGCTGATTTAGGATCTTAAAGCTTCCGTCTTTCATTGGAGCTACTAAAACGTAGTAAGGTTGGGAGTTTGTTTCAAAGTGGATAGCCTGGAAGTCTGCCCATTTATTACCAACATTTCTCATTTTCTTACCCGATAGCTTTGAGACATAAGGCTCATCCAATTCTTTTCTTTCGTCAACATAAAGCGATACGAGAACATATTCATCTCGAATTAGGGGAAGTATTTCGTCTTCTCCCCATACCTTATCTTCCATTTTTCTACAGTTCACACATCCGTGACCTGTAAAGTCAATGAAGATTGGTTTGTTTTGTGCTTTCGCTACCTCTTGTGCTTCAGCAAAATCCTTATAGCATTCTAGATTTAACGGACAATGTTTAGGAAAGATATAGGAATGACCTGCTGGTGGCGCTAGACCACTAAGTAGATCAGGAGTATCAAATGTTTCAGACTGCTTATCCACCTTGAATCCCATCAAAAGGTATACTGTTGCAACCATAAAAACTCCTATAAATGCTCTTCTTGTATTGGAGAATTTTTTTATTGGAGAGTCATGTGGGAATTTGATCTTTCCGAAAAGGTATATTACAATGCATAAAGCACAAATAAACCAGATAGAAAGGAATAACTCATAAGGCATTATTTTCCATCCCATGGTAAGATCTGCTACTGAGATAAATTTCATAGCCAATGCGATCTCAATAAATCCAAGAACTACTTTTACAGAAGACATCCATCCCCCAGCAGTAGGTAGTGAATTTAACCAAGACGGGAAGGCAGCAAATAGTGCGAATGGCAAAGCTAGTGCAGTTGAGAATCCTAGCATACCCATTAGCGGCCCTACAGGAATCCTACCAAGTATTACAGGTCCTGATCCAGTCGCTGTTTCTACTAGCAAAGTTCCAATTACTGGTCCTGTGCAAGAAAATGAAACGAGTGCGAGTGTGAAGGCCATAAAGAATATACCAAGTATACCTCCTTTGTCTGCTTGTGCATCTGCTTTTGTTCCCCATGAAGAAGGAAGTGTGATTTCAAAAAATCCGAAAAAGGATAATGCGAAAACGATAAACAGGAATGCAAAGAACAGATTGAAATATACGTTCGTTGACATTAAGTTCAAGGTGTCAGCTCCGAAGGCCATAGTGAATGCAAGTCCAAGGAATACATAAATCACAATAATGGATAAACCGTATATGATTGCATTTTTTATCCCTTTTGCTTTCGTAGGACTTTTCTTTGTAAAGAAACCTACTGTAATTGGAATCATCGGAAATACACAAGGAGTCAATAGAGCAATTAGCCCACCACCCATTCCTGCAAGGAATATGAGGAATAAGCTCTTAGAATTTTCTTTTTGTTCTCGATCTGAATCACAATTCAAATCTTCATCTGAATGATCAAATTTGTAATCAACAGGTGTACCACTAAGATCTAAGCCATCAATATCTGCAATAACCTCTTCTTCCTCTTCAAAACTATAGTTGCCCTTACTTAGGTCAAATGAAATTTCCAGCCAAGTTGGGTTTAGGCACATCTTGTCATTACATGAAACGTATTCTATATAAAAAGGAATCTCTCCTGATGCTTGACTCGTTTTTATCTTTTGAGTGAAAATGGCTACTTTTTTAAATTTCACCAGATCCATGTCAAAGACTTTGTCATACATAGTCTTTACATTTCCACTTTCCTCTACTCCGCCTATTAGCTCTACACCTTCAGGAAGCGTAATCTCAAAAAATGTTGAGGGTGGTCCACCTTCAGGGATAGTCTGTGAATACATATACCAACCTTCATCAATTTCTGTACTTGATATGAGTTCGAATGTGTTTTCATCTATTTGCTTTTGCTCAAAAAACCATTTAACTGGTTTTACGAAGCCAGAAACTGTTTCTTCCTCTTTTTCAGTTGTAGTCTCTTCTACTTCATTATCATTCTCGATTGCAGGAATAGTTTCTGAAGTTTCTTGTTTTGTTGGTTTTTCTTGAGCTTTCTCTGCAACTTTTGTTAAGTCAAATGAAAAATCCTCATCTGTTGGAGGGAGGCATTTTTCATCATCACAAGTCATATAGGTTAGGTAACCTGTAAGGCTTGTAGAATTTGAAATCGTTACTTTTTGTTTGAAGGTGACTTGATTGGCGTACTTGGTGACGTTCATGTCAAACATTGCATCAAATCCAGATTTTGGCTTTCCTATTTCCTCTGGTTTTTCACCGATCTGAGCATCTGTATTCTCTTCAAAATAGAAAGAGGTAGGTATAGGACCACCATCCTCAAGATTCTGGGAGTAAACATACCATCCTTCGTCTATATCAGCCTGGAAGGTAAGCATGAATTCTGTTTCAGAAAGTCTTTCTTGAGATAAGGTCCAAGTGACGGGTGTTTCTATCTGACCTACAGCAAAACTACTGATAAGTGATAATAGGAATAGGCTAAAAATTCTCATTACATAAATGGTTTAAAGTACCTGATAGCTTGAATTCTGATTACAATAAAAGAGAAATTGATAATCAAGTGTGCAACTTATGGGTAATAGCAATAATAATCTTGTTTTTACCTTGCTTTAAATAAAAATTAACAGAATCTAATTTTAAAGTTTTTTTTAGTTTGAAAACACAGTAATCTTAGATAATTAAATTTTTGTGGAGGCAAATTTATTTAAAAATAGTAAGTTATAGGTGCTGTGTTGAAGATAATTTTTTAAAATATTATAGGTCCTATTCTGCTAGTTCAAACCAAATATTTTCAAGATAAAATCAATACGAAGGCAGAGCACATTTGCAATTAGTAAAATCGTCACTAGTTCTGCCCATTTATAATTCCCCATTTGACATAGAATAGCACTGAATATGGACATCGGAATTGCCAATAAAATCGTATAGTTTGCAACTGAAAGTCCAAGAAAAAATTTTAGCCCAAGCGAAAGCATAAAGAGAAAGAAAACATTAGATATTTTTCGTTGAACTACCATGTTTCTTTTGATCATATAGTTTCTAAAATTAAAGATTAGTACTATTGAGGCAGCAATTAGCATTAATATAGTTATTAGCTCTTTTTGCTCTAACTGCAAAAGTTTTAAGGGGCCAAAAGGACTAAGTAACTGCTTGTTGAAGAATTCAGTGAAGTTACCATTGAAAAATAGCCATGATCCAAGAAGGTAGTATGGCATTAGACTTGCAAGAAATAACAATAAACGTTCTGTGCCTTTAAAGGATCTCAATCGAAGTATTCCAATAAAAGCCCATATAAATAATAGTATTAGGATAGGGGAGAATAAAGAGGCAAGACCAATGAATAAACCAGCATTTACAATGTTTCCATAAGCTTTGTGCTTTTTATAGCTTTCTAAGACTTGGTCAATACTACCTATGATGAAGAAATTTGCAAGTATTCCTTCATTAAGTAAAAAGGTTTGAGGCATGAAAGCTAGGAAAATTATATAAAACAGGCCTACCAAAAGATTGGTAGATTTTTGCAGTTGATGCTTTGTAGATATATAGGTTAATAGCATCAATTGAATAAAGATGACAACAACAGTAATTATATACTGATAAAGAATGGGGATTGCATAAAAAGGTTTAAGTATGAATCCAGCAACAAGGTTCAGGTCATTTGTAGAGGGGATAATAGATCCCTGTTGAAAATCAATTCCTGTGAGCAAGAGTAGTATAGGGATATAAAGAACCGAAACTAAAATCTTATTGGAATTGAATAATTTTATCATAACTGAAATATGCTGATTTGCTTATCAAATATAATTATTAAATAATTAGATGAAGCCAATTCTAAGCACAGTTTACCCATTTTTAATAAAATGTATTGTTCTTCTTACTAATTTGCTTGCTATTGGCCCTAGCTGCTGTTCTCCGAATGGATGCATCATGTTGAATACATGATCACAATTCTCTAAGATGCATATTTCAGTATTATTCGGCTTATAGCTTTTTATATTATCTGCTGCGATTGGAGGAATGGCTTTATCGTTTGCTCCATGGCAGAGTAGCACTGGGCCTTTAAACTTGGCAATATTTGAGCTGAGTTGAAATTTTTGGACCTGCGTACTATAATCTTCATAGAATTGATAGTTTAGCTGCATGTATTGTTTGGTGCGGCCATTGTAGACCTCATAGTATCCTTTTTTCTTCCAGGTTTCAATAAATGATGGGTCTTTCCAAGCATAATCCAAGGCATCAACAGATGCCCAGCCGCTTATAGATTGGACTTCTGGAATATTATGTCCCATAGTTAATACAAGACCACCTCCTCTGCTATGTCCAATAAGGTGAATTCTATTATGGTTGAGTTCCTTTTGACTTATGTCTGGTATAGTTTTTAATGCTTGAATACAAGCTTGGAGATCGGCCCATTCCTTAGAGTAGTTATTTTGAGCGAAGGCATCAAGATTTGTGAAACTTACTGGATCTTCAATACCTGTGCCATTGTGGCTGAAATTAAATTTGACGAAAACGAAGTTTTCAGCTGCGAAATGTTCTGCTATAAGGTTCCATGCGCCCCAGTCTTTGAATCCTTTAAAGCCGTGGCAAAAAATAACGATATCTTTTTTTTCTTGGTTCGGTCTATAATGTATATCGAGTAAGAAATTATTTTTATCAGGCTTATTAACTAATATATTTTGCAAGCGTTGAATAAGGTGTTCCATTTGTATTAAGTTTCGCTTTTCTTGTATCTTGTGTTAGAAAAGCTGGAAAGATGAGCAAGGATTATTTATTAAACTAATTTATGTCATATTCTCTTAAGCGCATAAGAAAACCCATAGAAGAAGAATTAAAAGTATTTGAATCTTATTTCAGGGAAAGTATGAAGACTAGCAGCAATATTCCTTTGCTGGATAGGATTATGTACTACATCGTTAAACGGAAAGGAAAACAGGTAAGACCAATTGTTGTGTTCTTATCTGCTAGTGTAATAAAGGGGACGAATGATGCTACATTTATTGCTGCTTCACTTGTAGAATTACTGCATACAGCTACACTTGTCCATGATGATGTAGTTGATGATGCAAATTACCGAAGAGGATTTTTCTCTATTAAGGCTTTATGGAAAAATAAGATTGCAGTTCTTGTAGGCGATTATCTGCTTTCTCAGGGACTGCTTTTAGCGATAAAAAACAAGGAATTCAAAATACTTGAGATTGTATCAAATGCAGTAAAAGAGGTCAGCGAGGGGGAGTTGTTGCAGTTGGAAAAAGCGCGTAAACTTGATATAGAAGAAGATGTTTATTACAAGATAATAAAAGGTAAGACGGCTTCATTGATTGCAGCTGCTTGTGCTGCTGGCGCTGCTTCTGTTACGGATGATGAATCAGTGATAGAAAAGATGCGTTTGTTTGGGGAAAAGATTGGGATATCATTTCAGATTCGGGATGATCTTTTTGATTATGGTACAGATGATGTTGGGAAACCTTTAGGTATTGATATCAAGGAGAAGAAAATGACCCTTCCTTTGATCTATGCACTTAGTAAAGCAGATAATAGAACTCGTTCGAAGATTATACGCTTGGTTAAGCGAAATAATGGAGATAAGAATAAGATCAATCAGGTTATTGAGTTTGTAATCTCTAGCGGAGGTCTAGACTATGCAAAAAAGGAGATGTTACGCTTTCGTCAGGATGCATTTGATATACTTTCAGAATTCAAGGATTCAGAATCTAAAGAAGCCTTGGTAGAGTTGGTGAACTATATAGTTGAGCGTAAGAAATAAAAAAAGGAGGTTGTTAAACCTCCTTTTTTTATTACTCTTCATCTGCTTTATCGGATTCTTCATCCCCTTGAAGCTTTTCTATGGTTTCTTCAATACTTGATTTAACCTTAGAGGCGATATCCTTGGCTTTGTCAAAAGCTTTTTCAGCCATTTCCTCAACGGCATCTTCGATCTTATCTTTTTGCTCCTCTGCTTTATCTGCGAGTTGCTCAAGTTTATCTTCTACCTTATCTGCTAAATCTTCTACTTTATCTTCTACTTTTTCTGCAACCTCTTTTAATTTTTCAGTTCCCTCTTTTATAGTATCTGCGAGCTTTTGAAGTTTAGTATCATCTTTATTGTCTTCAATCTCACTTGCTATACGTTCTTTGATTTCTTCTTTAGCCTGCTTTACTTTTTCTTCTTCAGCTTTCTTCTTTTCTTGGATTTCTAGGAATCCACGTTTCTTTTCAAGTTCAAGCCTTGTTTTGTTCATTTCTGCAAGCTTTTCAGATTTAGATCGGATGCGTTCTTCGATCATTGCAATCTTTGCAATATTTATCTGAGCTTCTAGCTGATTGACAAAGTCTTTATTTCTATTGTTTTGATATTCAAGATCCGACTTATCCCGATTTATGGAGTTGTCCATTTTCTTGAGCGCTTCAATCAAACCTTTATATCGCTTGTCTAGTCTTTCTAGAGCTGAAACTCCGCCTGAATGACCGGAAGAACCAAATTTCTTTTCTTTTACCTCTTTGAATGCTTTGTCAATACGTTCCCAGATTTTTGACCGATCCTCTTTATTTAACTTAAGGTTTTTAAGTTTTTGCTGAATCTTTTTGAGTTCATCGAAAACAGCTTGTAGCCTTTGACCATCTTTGATCTTGGCATCTATTCCGTCTAGTTCATTATATAAGTCTTGTTTGTTTTTACCAGATTCAAGATTAAATTCTTTATCCATCTTTGTTCTCAAATCCTTGAGCTTGGAGAAGAGTTCATTGGTATGCTCTTTGAGCATGCTGCCGTGTTCTCTAAATAGATTTTTTTCTCTTAGCTGATCTTGAACTTTTGACCAAAATCCTTTTAGGTTTTCCCAAATTCCTTTGTCAAATTGTTCGACCCTTTCAATGCGGTCTTTGAGCTCACTGAGTTCGCTTTTATAGGACTCATAGAGCTTGGAAGATAGAACAATGAAGTTCCATTCATTGACCTTAACAGATATATCACTTTCCTTTTCAGGAATAAGTCCTTCAGGGATAATCGTGTCAACTTTTAATTCTGTCTCGTTGGCTTCGTGCGTAGGTAATTCAATTTCCTCATGATTCTTCCATTTGGAATTTAAATCTTCAATCAAGCTGTCAGTAATATCCTCATCCTTAAATTGAAGGCATTTGACTGTATTAGTCTCAGGTATCAATTCTAAAGCAAGCAGGAATTTCTCGTCATTAGCATTCTTGCACCACGATGTGATTCTAGTTTTCATAAGTGGCTATTTCTGTTCTGTAAAGTAAAAAATCTAAAATTTGCTGTATTCTTAAACTATTGTATTCAGTATAGACCAAAGTTAAAAATTATTTATTGAATATGTTTAAATTAATTAAAAAGGTCAATTTGGCCTAATATAATTTATTTTCAATGAGATATGAAGCTATCTGAACTGCATTCGTTGCAGCACCTTTTCTAAGATTATCTGCTACTATCCACATGTTTAAACCGCTTTCAATCGAGTGATCTCTTCTTATCCTTCCTACAAATACTTCATCTTTATCTTTGGCCATTAAAGGCATTGGATATTCATTTTTCGCTGGATTATCTTGGACTATTATTCCATCCATATCGGAAAGTAGCTTACGAAGCTCATCTATTTCAAATTGCTTTTCAAACTCTAGGTTCACAGATTCCGAATGGCCGCCAGATACAGGTACACGCACTGCAGTGGAGGTAATTGCGAGATTTTGGTCGTTAAGAATCTTTCTAGTTTCATTAACTATTTTCATCTCTTCTTTAGTATAGTCATTATCCAAAAATATATCGCAATGTGGAATGCAATTGGCGAATATCGGAAAATGATAGGCCATCTGTTCATCTTTGAGTTGCTGACCTGCTTTTTCAGCTTCATATTGTTTGACGGCTAAAACTCCTGTACCGGTGAACGATTGATAGGTAGAAACAATCATTCGTTTTATCCCATAAGCCTTATGAAGAGGGGCTATTGAAAGGACAAGCTGAATTGTTGAACAATTTGGATTTGCGATGATCTTGTCTGCTCTTGTAAGCATTTTAGCATTGATTTCAGGAACAACCAAAGGAATATCTGCTTCCATTCTCCAAGCGGAAGAATTATCAACGACTGTGCATCCTACCTCTGCAAATTTGGGGGCCCAGTCTTTTGACACTGATCCTCCCGCTGAGAATATTGCAATATTAGGTTTAAGAGTAATAGCAGTATCTAGATCTACTATTTTATAGATCTTATCCTTAAATATTATCTCTTTTCCAACAGATCTTGCCGATGCTACCGGGATTAATTCGGTGATAGGAAGGTTTGCTTTTTCAAGCACCTTAAACATTTCTGTACCAACAAGTCCGGTTGCTCCAACTACAGCAATTTTCATAATGTCTTTTTACGATTTACGATTAGACTACAAAATAAACGAAATGAGGATAAAGTGTGCATATATTTTTATGCTTTGCATATTTCAATTGACAAAAATTGTGGGTCAAATTAGTTTGGGATTTGACGAAGTTGAGTGGCCCGACACTTTATGGTCTGGGGAAGTTCATAATTTCACCCTTTCAGATGGGTATTTACAGTTGTTGGATCCTGAACCAGAGGGATCAAATACTAGCTATATTTATTTGGAGGCGCCCACCAGCTCTGATTCGATTACTTATTGGTATTTTGATTGGAGGATGGATTTCTCACCTTCTGCATCTAATTATTCGCGAATTTGGCTGGCATGTGATGTTGTGAATGATGAAATTACTAGTGGTTATTATCTTAGGATGGGTGGTGTTAGTGGTTCATCTGATGCACTAAAATTGATCTATTTTGATGGATTTACGGATCTAGACTTGGGTAGTAGTTCTGCGGGGTATATGCATGGGGATGAAGTCCATAAACGTATTCAAGTTCAAAGAGATACAATAGGGGAGTGGGCGGTTTTTGGGAGTGATCCAGCGGTGGATGAGTATGACTTGCTTTTTACTGCGATACATAATCCTACAAAGCAATTTGAATATGTACTCCTTGAGTGTATCTACACGGTTAGCAGAAATGAGCATTTTTTCATGGATTCATTTTATTTAGATCCAATATATACCGATTTAAAACCTCCAACTTTAGTGGAATGGAATTATGTGCCGGAACGTGCTATTGAGTTCCTTTTTGATGAATCTATTGAATCTTCAGTTCCTAGCTTTATGCTTAACTCGAATATATACGAGCCTGATTATTCAATAGAGGATAACTCCTTGTTTATATTTATGGAGGACAATATAGAGGATGGAGTGTTTTTTGATTTGGCGATTGAAGGCGTTCGTGATGAACATTTGAATGTTGCACCTGTCATCAACATAAGTGGCAACTTTAAAGATATACGAACAGCATCTCCAGGTGATATAATTATTAACGAAATATTATTTGAACCTTCAGTTTCAGAAAATCCCTTATGTCCGGTCTTCGAATTTATAGAAATTTACAATACGAGTGCTTACGACCTTGATGTATCTGAATTGGCATTGGAATATAATGGAATGCGATATCATTTGAATATAAATGTCTTAGCGCGTGAGACGTATTTGGTCATAAGTTCAGACCCAGATCTTGTAGGAGGACATTATTTAGAAGATTTTCCATCTTTATTGAATTCGGGTGCCACATTAGGATTAAGCAGCAAAGAAATACTTATTGATAAAGTATTTTATAGTCCTACCCATTATAAAGATCCTGATAGAGATAATGGAGGGTATTCATTGGAGCGAATTAACTATTTCAATCCTTGTCTTGGGGAAGAAAACTGGTCAGCTTGTCAATTTGTCCAGGGTGTTTCACCTGGCTATCCAAATTCAGTTTTAGATACCAATTTTTATCCTGTCATACAAGTTGACTTTATTGATATAGGGGAAGGTAAGCAGAGTGTGATTTTAGAATCGAACCATTTGCTTTCAGAGAGTATAGCAGAAACTATTTTTGCCATTGAACCTAATAATACAATTATTGCTGGGTACAATTTCTTTGATACTAGTCAGAAAATAGAATTGATTGCAGAAGAAGTCCTCCTGGACGGTATGGTGTATAATTTTTCGATTTCTGATTCTATTCTTTTGTGCAATGAAACACTAGAATATTTAGAGTCATATATCGAATTTGGAAAAGGAAGAAGGCCAAACTATGGGGAACTAGTAATCAATGAGATTCTACCTGACCCAGCGGGTTCTTGTTCACAGTATATAGAATTGAGGAATACCACTTCTGATCTTTTGGATGGAGAAGATCTATTTATTGGATTAAAGTCTTTAGGTGATGAGTTTATCTTTCCACTTTCTGTCCCTCTGATAGCTCCGGATGATTTTCCTGTATTTGTAAGAGATAGTGTTGGTATTTCTTCATGTTACGCAGCTATTGATAAAAAGCATATTTGGGTTCCAGACTTATTTAAATCTATCAACAAGGATTCTTTTCGTTTGAGCTTGTATAGGCGTAATCCTGACTTTACAACCACGTCGATATCTGAAATGGAATATAATGTGATGGCAAGGGGAGGGGAAACGTATGCTGCAGGTATAGCTTATGAGCGTTTGTTGGATGGGAATTGGTTGAGTGCTTCTGCTCCAGATTTTGGGAGTCCCACAGCGCCCAATAAAGATATTGTAATGGAAAATTTCCCATTGAACCAACCTTTTTATTTAAATCCTCCTCTTTTAGAGGGAAGTAGTAAATTTGTCAATTTGGCCTTTGAATTGGGCACTGAAGTGGCTAAGTATACTATTTCTGTTTGTGCATTTGGGATTCCAAGGTTCTATGAGCTTGTTGATGGTCTTCAGTTATCGGGTTCGGGAAATTATTTTATAGAACAATTTCCTTGGGATGTAATGAAAAGGGGAACCTACTTGATGGTGATCGAGAGGGAAATAGACGGACTAGCATATGACAGGTGGCTTCTGCCATTCTTTGTTTACCTTTAGTGTATGCAATATTTGAAAGATCGAATAAAAAGCTTTGGATTTGCACTTAGGGGTATAGGCTTATTTTTTAAGTCAGGACCACATGCAAAGATTCATGCAATAGCAGCGCTGCTTGTTTTATTTGGAGGTATATACTTTAGAGTATCTGTTTTAGAATGGGCTTTGTTAATCCTATCAATAGTGATAGTGTTTGCTGCAGAGGCATTTAATACAGCAATAGAGGAGCTTGCAGACATTATAGAGCCTGATTTTGACAAAAGAATAGGTCGAATTAAAGATATTTCTGCCGGAGCTGTATTATTTTTGGCCTTTGGTTCGTTGATTATTGGTGGATTTGTATTTTTGCCAAGGATTTTATCTTTGTTCGAATTATAGGTCCAGAGAAATACCATAATATTTATTTAATAAAGTGCAGCAAATGCTGCGTACAACAAAAAAGTCGAAACATGAAGAGATTAGGATTAATTGCTGTTGCTTTATTCACAGTGGTTGCATTCACAAGCTCTGTAAATGCTCAGAAAATCGGATACACAAATTCAGCTGAGATTCTTCAAGGAATGCCTGAGTTTAAATCTGCTGAAACTACAGTAGCTACATATAAAACTCAATTACAGTCTAAGCTTGAGAAGCGTGCAACAGATTGGCAGGCAAAAGTTCAGAAGTTCCAGCAAGATTACCAAAGCGGAATCCTTACACCTGTTCAGGCAAAGGATCAAGAAACAGCATTGGGGACTGAGCAACAAGAAATCGCTCAGATGGAGCAACAACTGACTTTACAGCTGAATCAGAAAGAATCAGAGGTTTTAGAACCTATTCTAATGAAATTGCAGAATGCAATTGAGTCTGTAGGGAAAGAAAAGGGATATGATTATATCCTAAATGCAGACAATTTTTCAGGAGGTATTATTTTATACAAGAAGCCTGGAGATGATGTAACTGCTTTAGTAAAGGCAAAACTTGGAATGTAATTTCCAATAGATCAAATAAAAAAAGTCAAGCTCATTGAGCTTGACTTTTTTTTTATTTTGAAACTGCTACGTTTAACTCTCCTTTTTCAATGGATCGAGCTATGACGATCTTTTGAACTTCTGAAGTTCCTTCGTAGATCTGGGTAATCTTTGCATCCCGCATTAATCGTTCAACGTGGTATTCTTTTACGAAGCCATATCCACCATGGATTTGAACAGCTTCTACACTGTGATGCATTGCTTTCTCTGCTGCAAATAATTTTGCTTGTGAGCTTGCAAGGTCATAATTCATACCTTGGTCTTTCAACCATGCAGCGCGATATACAAGCATTTTGGCAGCTTCGTAGTCAGTTGCCATGTCTGCAAGTTTAAATCCTATCGCTTGGTGCTTGATAATCGCTTTTCCAAAAGCTTCTCTTTCTTTAGCGTAATTAGAAGATATTTCATAAGAACCTCCAAGTATACCTAAAGCTTGAGCAGCGATACCGATACGACCACCAGATAGCGTTTTCATCGCAAATTTAAATCCAAACCCGTCTTCTCCTAATCTATTTTCTTTAGGAACCTTTACATCATTATACATGATTGTATGTGTATCTGATGAACGGATACCTAGTTTATCTTCTTTTGCTCCTACCACTACACCAGCTTGATCAGCTTCTACGATAAGAACGTTGATTCCTCTGTGACCTAATTCCGGATTGGTTTGAGCAATAACCAAGTGAAGGCTAGAGGAGCCACCATTTGTTATCCAGTTTTTTGTTCCATTTAATAGGTAATGGTCTCCCATGTCTACTGCCGTAGTTCTTTGGCTAGTAGCATCTGAACCTGCCTCTGGTTCTGACAGACAGAATGAACCAATCCATTGACCTGTGGCAAGCTTTGGTAGGTATTTTTCTTTTTGCTCTTCTGTTCCGAATGATTCAATTCCCCAACAGACTAGAGAGTTGTTTACAGACATAAGAACTGAACAAGAATTATCAATTTTTGAAATTTCTTCTATAGCAAGTACGTAGGAAAGGGTATCCATTCCACTACCACCATATTTAGGATCGACCATCATTCCCAAGAACCCTAACTCACCCATCATTTTAACCTGTTCTGTGGGGAAAGTCATGTTCGTATCTCGATCAATAACACCGGGCTTTAATTCATTCTGAGCAAACTCTCTTGCTGCCTGTTGCACAGCAAGGTGCTCTTCACTAAGTTCGAAAAACATACATTAATGTTTAATAGAAATAATATGGTTCGGCCAAAGGGCACTAATTTCAACGAAATTAATAAAAGAAATCCAATTGCTTTAGCCTCAGTGTAAAAGTTGCATCATTTTACTACAGTTTATACTGATTCTTTCATTTTAATAAATTTTGAAAGGCGTAAACACCATATTGTTGCAATTGCTAAAACTCCTGCCATAATCACATAGGTAATGCTGAAATTTTCTTCTTTTAGGAAAAAAGGCAATGCAAATAGGCCAATAAAAATAGATCGAATAATCAGGTTGGACAAAAAGAAGACTGCGTTGACTCTCCCATAGAACTGGTTGGGAACATTTTCAAAAATAAAACCTACTCGAAGAATCCGTACCCCTGCATTTGAGATACCCAAAATGATCATACTTACAAATAGTAGGCCAACAGATTGGAAGAAGTGTTGTGCAAAGTAGAAGGCTCCAGTTATGAAGGTTAGTATGGCTATATTTCTCGCAGTTTCCCTATTTCGGAATATGTATCGTATAAACAACCCAGAAAGAAGGGCGCCTACTGAATAAAACATCTCAGCAGTTGCATACACATCTCCTTCCATTTTTAAATGCAAGGAAACATAACTAGCGCATAAGTAGAAGGAAACCAGCATGACTGTTCCGAAGAGTAAGTAGGATGCTATGCCAAATTGAAGGATTTTTTTGTGTTCCATCAGCCAGTTCCAACCAGAAATAAGGCGGTCCTTCAAAAGCATAAACTCTTTACTTCTTTTTGTTAGTGGAGTGAATTGTATACAAGAAATCAATAAGAAGGCAATGACATAGGTGGCCCCATCCATGAGGAATATTTTCTGAATCGACCAGGGCTCAATTTCAATGGGACTATTGATTGGTAGGCCTAAGAAAGAGCTTTGCCCTTTTTTTACACCTGATAACAATAGGGCAGCTGTTGCACCTGCTAATGCTGATGCCAATTGGCCAAATACCTCTAGGTAGGAGCTTATTTTGCCGTAATATTTTTTCTCTGTGATCTCTTGCATGAATGCATAGAGATTTGGGTAGTGTATATTGTAGTTGAAAAAGGTAAACAAGAATACGAGTGCAATCATCCACCAATCTAATGCACCTGCCCAAGTTCCGTAGAGGCCCATGCATAGGGTGAATAAGCCTGAAATAATTGTGATGGCTTGAAATACATGCTTTCGATTGTACTTATCTACTAGTGTTCCGCTGTAGGGTACCCAAAATAATGATATGATCGTGGAGATGCCATAGATGATTCCAAAGCGAGTCATGTCCTCTGTTCTGGAGAAATGCCAGGGAATTGCTATCATGCTTATTCCCTGGGCAATGCCAGAAATCGTATTAGCTGTAAAAAGAAATGCTATTGCTCTTATGTTTTTCATAGTGAAAAATCAGTTGGAGCTAAGGTTCTATAAGATCAATCTCTTCCATTATCGAGCGGAATGCTACGAATTTTTCTTTAAACTTTTCGGCATGTTCTGCTTGTAGTTTTTGAGAGAAATTAGCTTGATAATGATGTAATTCCTTCATTGAATTGCAAGAGTACTGAATGGAATAGGTGATGCCATCTTCTGTATCTAAAGTCAGGAGCTTGGAGAATCTCGCCCATTTGAATAATCCCGTTGCCAACACATTGGGGATATGGTTGTGGTTCATCCATTTTTCCCAATCATTGGCTGCTTCTGCCCCTATTTTTATTGTTACGTTGTAAAAGATCATTTTTAAATTCTAGTAATTGATGCGCCTAATGCATTCAAACGCGTGTCTATATTTTGATAACCCCTATCAATCTGATTGATATTTTTAATGATTGAAGTGCCTTCTGCCGAAAGTGCCGCAATTAGTAATGCTACTCCAGCTCGAATATCCGGAGAGGTCATCTGAATACCTCTAAGCGGATACTTTTTATCTAGGCCTATTACATTTGCTCTGTGTGGATCACACAATATTATTTGAGCGCCCATGTCTATCAACTTATCAACAAAAAAGAGCCTGCTTTCAAACATCTTCTGATGTATCAACACAGATCCTTTAGCTTGGGTTGCCATTACCAACAAAATACTCATTAAGTCGGGTGTGAATCCTGGCCATGGTGAATCATAAACTGTCAGTATGGAGCCATCAATAAATGTCTGTATCTCATAATGATCTTGTGCAGGAATATGCAGATCATCTCCTTTTTTGTTGAGCTGTATTCCAAACTTTCTGAATGTATCAGGTATTATACCTAATTCAGGGATTTTACAATTTTTAATTGTGATGTCAGAGGCAGTCATTGCTGCAAGGCCTATGAATGAACCGATTTCAATCATATCAGGGAGTACGGTGTGTTCTGTACCTTTCAAACTGCCCACTCCTTCAATATAAAGCTTATTAGATCCTAGGCCATTAATCTTCGCACCCATCCGAACAAGCATTTTACAGATCTGTTGGAGGTAGGGCTCACAAGCTGCATTATAGATCACAGTTTCTCCTTGAGCAAGGGCAGCTGCCATCACTACATTAGCTGTACCTGTTACGGATATTTCATCCATAAGTATATAAGCCCCTTTTAACTGTTTTGTTTCTATAAAATATTGGTTGTTGTCTTTGTCGAAATTGAAGTCACCTCCAAGTTTCTTGAGGCCTGCAAAGTGCGTATCCAGCCTTCGCCTGCCGATTTTGTCTCCTCCGGGTTGAGGAAGATAAGCTTTGCCAAAACGAGCTAATAGTGGACCAATCAGCATTACTGAACCTCTAATCTTTCTTGCATTAGAAGAAAAATCAGGAGAGTTTAGGTAGTCCATGTTGATATTGTCAGCCTGGAAGGTTATATCATTAGGACTATGCTTGTCAACTTTTACACCTAGGCCTTTCAATAATTGAATAAGCCTTTGAATGTCTAGTATGTTTGGAATGTTATTAATGCGAACAGGTTCGGCGGTTAATAATACAGCGCAAAGGATTTGAAGTGCTTCGTTCTTTGCTCCTTGAGGAACGATTTCCCCAGATAATTTGGCTCCGCCTTCTACTTTAAAGGAATCTAAACTCATATTCTTAAATTAGCTCAATGCTTGGTTTTTTATTGAGGGAAAGATATAAATAAAATCACTTAATCCTCAATGCTCCACTTTAATTTAATAGAAAGGATTTATAGAAATGAAAAAGCCGTGATTTGTAATCACAGCTTTTTTTATTTTATCGCCTTCTCTTAAAGGACCTGTTGTTTGTTTTTCTGTAATCACCACTTCCTCCTCTTCCATTCTTACTACCGGTTCGGTTAGACCCAGGATTTCTTCTTCTTTTTCGTGGATCAATTCCAGATGATTTTGGATTATCGAAGTAAGCATCTTTAGGCACAGTAAGTTTGCCATTGGAAAGCTTTTCGAGATCTTGAAGGATTAGCTCATCATTGACATAATGCTCTTTGTTCCATGTCTTGTATGCAAGCTTCATGTATGAGCCTATAATATTGATGAACTGATTCTTAGCAAGGCCATCTTCCATTTCGACTGCCTTTGCAATCAAATGCATAATGTTGGCGCCGTAATGTTTGTACTTTATGTTCTTGATAGGATAATCTAGATAAGCGTCTTTCTTCTTTAGTTCCTCTACTGTTTTGATTTCAACATTATCTGGCAAATCTATATTGAGATCATCCCCTCCTAATCTGAAGATATGATTCCATATTTTTTGAACATAATCGTCAAGGTTCCTATTGTGAGGATGCATTTGCATGATAAGATCTGCTGCCCTATTGATAAAGGCTGTTCGCATTTCTTTATCCTCAATCTTTTTTCCTTCATTAATAATGTTCTGAATATTTCTTCCGTATTCAGGAATTATTAATTTTTCTTTCTGGGAATTGTATTCCATTATGATGATATTATAAAATATTCTTTTTTTCTAGAACAGAATAGAGCAGAGTTGCTGCTGATTTTCTTTTGTATTAAATGGTACAGGTTGATGGATCTAAAAAAGATGGGCTACGGAATGATTCGATTCAAAATCCTTTTATTTTAATGCACCACTTCGTAAAAGTACTCTTTAAAGAAGTAAAAATCAAATAACGCACTTAATAATTACAAGATTATACTTGATTCGTTGCCAAAGCAACAGAATTAATTACTTTTAATATGTAAATGTACTGCTTCTTTGGTGGATATTGGCTCAGAGCCTTATTTGAGAGGATGCATTTAGATAAAATATATGAGGATGTTTATTTTTCCAAGTGAATTTATAGACGGAGGGTCCGAGCCCAAAATCAGGGCCTATTTGACAGATTGGACCATTGAAAAGTCTCCTACAGGGACTTCCAAATTATGCCGGTCTTTGGTGTTTAAAACTTTTGAGGATTGTATTCGATTCATGGGCTTATTGACTGAAGACATTAAGGCTTTGGATCATCACCCTAAATGGACGAATAGCTATAATCAACTTCATGTTGCATTAACTACTTGGGATACTGGCAGTGTTATTAGCCTCAAAGATTATAAGCTTGCATATATCATCGATTATCATTTCAATCACTTCTATCGATCCTAATGTATTAATGATTTGGTTTTAGGATCAATTTTAGCGGATTGAATTGATTAGGTTTGATTAAAATTTGGCGTATATCGATAAAAAAAGCTTCCTGATTTTCAGGAAGCTTTTTTTTATTCAACGGTAACTGATTTTGCCAAATTCCTTGGCTGATCAACGTTACATTCTCGTATTATTGCGATGTAATAGGATAGGAGTTGCAGCGGTATTACTGTTAACAGCGGTGTGAAGATTTCTTCTGTTTCCGGTATTTCAATAATATGATCTGCAGTTTTCTTGATCTCTTGTTCCCCTTCGGGTACAATTGCGATTACGTATCCTTTTCGAGCCTTCACTTCTTGAATATTCGAAATGATTTTTTCGTATGAACTCATATTCGTTGCAGTAACGATAACGGGCATATTTTCGTCAATCAAGGCGATTGGTCCGTGCTTCATTTCTGCTGCTGGGTAACCTTCTGCATGAATGTATGAAATCTCTTTCAGCTTCAATGCTCCCTCTAGTGCAACAGGGAAGTTTAGTCCTCTACCTAGATAAAGGGCATTATTTGCATGTGCAATTTTATTTGCTATGAGTTTACATTGCTCGTCACAGCTCTTAAGAAGTTTTTCAATCTTAGAAGGAACATTCTCAAATTCAGCCAAAAGTCTAGAGTAATCTGATTTTGGGATAGTCCCCTTCTTATGTGCTAGGCTAAGTGCCATCATAGTTAAGAGAGTCACTTGGCCTGTAAAAGCTTTTGTAGATGCAACACCTATTTCAGGTCCTGCATGAATGTATGAACCTGCATCGGTCAATCTTGCAATTGATGACCCTACAACATTCACAATACCGTAGGTTAATGCACCTTTTTCTTTTGCCATTTCTAGCGCAGCAAGTGTATCTGCTGTTTCTCCGGATTGGGAGATAGCAATCACCACATCATTTTCATCAAGTACAGGGTTTCTGTATCTGAATTCAGAGGCGTATTCTACTTCTACGTTTATTCTTGCAAGTTCTTCTATTAAATACTCGGCAATCATGCCAGAGTGCCAAGAAGTACCACAAGCCACAAAGATTAGGCGTTTAGCTCTTGTTATTCTGTTTTCGAACTCTTCGATACCACCAAGGCGAATCCAGCTTTCGGATGCAGATAAGCGACCGCGCATACCATCAGCGATGGTTTTAGGTTGCTCGTGGATTTCTTTGAGCATGAAGTAATCATAACCTCCTTTTTCCAATTCTTCGATCTTAAGATCAAGTTCTTGAACAAAAGGTGTTTGCTTTATATTTGAGATTGTTTTTAGGCTGAACTCACCAGTATTGGTAAGTACGGCAATTTCTTCATTTTTTAGATATACAACCTGATTGGTATACTCTACAATTGGTGTAGCATCTGAAGCAATGTAAAATTCACCATCACCGATTCCAATCACTAATGGAGAAGCCTTTCTGGCTGCAACAATTTTGCCTGGATCTTTTTTGTCCATCACAACGATTGCGAATGCTCCAATTACTTTTGTTAGAGCAAGGCGGGTAGCTTCTTCTATGCTTAGATTATCTCTCTTCTGAAGTTCTTCAATTAGGTGAATAAGAACTTCAGTGTCTGTTTCTGTTTCAAAGCTGTGGCCCTCATTGATGAGTGCCTCTTTGAGCGGAGCGTAGTTTTCAATAATGCCATTGTGGATAATTGCTAGGTCACTATTTCCTGAACTATGCGGGTGTGCATTCGTATCGTCCGGCTTACCGTGTGTTGCCCAACGCGTATGACCCATTCCAATATGTCCTGTAATGTCTTTATCTTCTGTATGTTCTTCAAGGTTAGCAACCTTCCCTTTCTTTTTAAAAATGTTGATTTGGTCGTTATAAAGGGCAATTCCTGCAGAATCATAGCCTCTGTATTCCAGTCTTTTAAGGCCCTTTATGAGAATTGGATAGGCTTGTTTATTGCCTATATATGCAACGATACCACACATGGTTTTTGGTTTATTTTGAGTAATACAGGTTTATCTTAGCAGGGTAATCCGGATGGTCAGGACCACAAATTACAGCCCTTCCGGGTCTCTGAGGTCTTGTAAAAACGGATAAGTACATGTCGTTATTTAGGAATTCGCCATCTCTTAAGTTGTTCAGGTGAGCCGCAATATTCATCTTATAGGTATATGGTATGCCAAGGCTTGCATCTCCCTCGATAGGATAGCCTCCAAAGATATTTGCTAGGTTCTGTGTTTGCAAAGCGTAGAAAGCATCTTCTATGATTACCTTAATAGTATCACCATTATCATTTAAAGACTCTCTTGATAAAACAATGCCTTCAACTGGAGGATAATCTGTTGCGTTATCTTCGCCAAAATAGTATACAGTTAGCTCTAATTCTGCTTTCAGTATGCTAATATCCGAGAATCCTTCTGTGTGAGGTATTGTGATCTTTGTCGTTATTCCTTGACCACCTTGTACAAAAGAATACTGGGCACTATTTTCTGGGTTGTCCACATATTCTTCTACTATACTGTTTGTGTAGTCGTATTCTAGATTTGAGAATTTAGGATTAGTGAACTCGCCATAAATTGGGAATGCATAGCTATTGTGCAAGGAATCATCATTGTAGTATACTCGAATAGATGGGAAATAATACGGTGAGTTTGTGTTATTTCTCAATAATTCTAAGGCAAGAACACCTTGGTCTTCACTGATAGATTCTAGGAAAAGGCCTTTTAGTTGTTCTTTAAACAAATCGGGGTCGCCATATATAGAATCTGGTTCGAGGGA
>Ga0206130_10002671_pt1 | contig 24456 bp, 21 predicted proteins | sample Helgoland_Spring_9_FD_148637 | JGI IMG/M metagenome (GOLD analysis project Ga0206130, IMG submission 148637) | Pelagic subsurface seawater microbial communities from Kabeltonne, Helgoland, North Sea - Helgoland_Spring_Bloom_20160512_1 | ecosystem: Environmental > Aquatic > Marine > Epipelagic ... | reverse complement strand
TGCGATAAAGATTCAACAATTTTTGAAGCAGCAAAAAAAAGTAATATAGTTCTAGAGCATAGTTGCCTATCTTCAAGGTGTAGAAGTTGTGTGGTGAAAATTATTTCTGGAAACACAATTAATAATGAAGAAGAATTAGTTCTTACTGAAAAGGATAAAAATAATAATTATGTTCTTTCTTGCAATGCGAAACCCCTAAGTGATTTAGAATTAGACATTGAGGACCTAGGCGACATTACACTTTTCGAGAAAAAAATTATTCCTTCTAAAATTAGTGTTATAGAAAAACTAACTGATGATATTCTTAAAATAGTTTTAAGATTGCCACCAAATTCAATTTTTAATTTTAATTCGGGACAATATGTAAATATTATCAAAGGAAATATAACTAGAAGTTATTCAATTGCTAATTGTTCAGATCATAAAAATCAACTAGAGTTTTTTATTAAAAATTACAAAAATGGTTTGATGAGTGCGTATTTTTTCAAAGAAGCAAAAATTAATGATCTTTTGAGACTAGAAGGACCAATAGGTACTTTTTTTCTTAGAGATTCAAGTTTAAAAAATATTGTTTTTTTAGCTACAGGTACAGGAATCGCTCCAATTAAATCAATTCTCGAAGGATTAGATAAATCACACGAACAATATCAAAACAAGAATTTGTGGGTAATTGTTGGAGCTAGACATCAAGATAATTTATTTTGGGAGCCAAATTTTAAAAATTTAAATATTAAATACATACCAGTACTTTCCAGACAAGTTAATGATTGGAATGGGGAAAAAGGATATGTTCAAGATATCGCATTAAATCAACAAATTGATTTAGAAAACACTCAGGTATATGCTTGTGGATCAAATGATATGATAAATTCAGCAAAAGAATTATTTTTAAAAAATAATTTAAAAGAAAACAACTTCTTTTCTGATGCATTTATTCAAACTAATTAATAAACTATGAAAGCAGTAATTTTAGCAGGAGGGTTAGGAACCCGATTAAGTGAAGAAACAGTATCAAAACCAAAACCTATGGTTGAAATCGGAGGAAAACCAATTTTATGGCACATTATGAAAACCTATTCACATTACGGTATTAACGATTTTATTATATGTTGTGGTTATAAAGGGTATGTCATTAAAGAATATTTTGCTAATTATTTTTTACATCAATCAGATGTAACTTTTGAGATGAAAAACAACATAATGACTGTTCACGAAGATCGTGCTGAGCCCTGGAAAGTTACTCTAGTAGATACCGGAGACAATTCTATGACTGGAGGAAGATTAAAAAGAGTTTTACCTTACATTAAAGATGAAGAGGCGTTTTGTTTTACGTATGGGGATGGTGTTGCCGATATTAATATAACTAATTTGATTAATTTTCATAAATCTCATGGTAAACAAGCTACTTTAACCGCTACTTTTCCTCCGGGAAGATTTGGTGCTTTAAATATAGAAGATAATCAAGTTAAAAAATTCGAAGAAAAGCCTAAAGGTGATGGAGCATTAGTTAATGGAGGTTTCTTCGTTTTATCTCCAAAAGTTATAGAACGTATCTCTGGAGATTTAACAACATGGGAACAAGAACCTTTGAAGGGGTTAGCTGCTGATGGTGAGTTAATGTCTTTTAAGCATGAAGGTTTTTGGCAACCAATGGATACTTTGAGGGATAAAATAAAATTAGAAGAACTATATGATAAAAATCAAGCTCCTTGGAAATTATGGGAATAAGTAAAGGTATTGTTGATCCTAGTTTTTGGAAAGGTAAAAAGGTTTTTCTAACTGGTCATACAGGATTTAAGGGGGCTTGGTTATCTTTGTGGCTTCAAAACATGGGAGCAATAATTAAAGGATACTCTTTAGATGTAAACACTAAGCCGGCCTTGTTTACAAGGGCGAATGTGGCTGCAGAGATGGAATCAGAAATAGGAGATATTAGAAATTTAGAACGATTAACTGAAAGTATGGTTAGCTTTAGTCCAGATATTCTAATTCACATGGCAGCGCAACCATTAGTTCGACTTTCTTATCAAGAGCCAGTTGATACGTATACAACAAATGTTATTGGAACCGTAAACGTATTGGAAGCGGCTCGGAAATGCATAAACTTAAAAGCAATCGTTTCTGTTACAACAGATAAGTGCTATGAAAATAAAGAATGGGAATGGGGTTACAGAGAAAATGAATCTATGGGGGGGCATGACCCTTATAGCAGTAGTAAAGGCTGCGCAGAACTAGTGACGTCTGCCTATAGGCGATCTTTTTTTAGTTCTGACACCACTGCTTCATTAGCTTCGGCTAGAGCAGGAAATGTTATCGGAGGAGGAGATTGGGCTGAAGATCGCTTAATACCTGACATTTTAAGAGCTTTTGAGAAATCAAAACCAGTAGTAGTTAGAAACCCTTTATCGACAAGACCCTGGCAACATGTATTAGAACCACTATCTGGTTATTTAGTTTTAGCTCAAGAATTGTTTTTGAATGGAGATGAATTTGCAGAAGGATGGAATTTTGGACCAAAAGACGAAGATTGTAAACCAGTGAGTTGGATTCTGGATAAAATGGTTGAAAGCTGGGTAGGTAATGCTAGCTGGAGTTTAGATAAAGAAAACAATCCGCATGAAGCTGGATTTTTAAAATTAGACTGTTCAAAAGCTACTAATAGATTGAAATGGAAGCCAAAATGGAATTTACAATTGACACTCAAATCAATAGTGGATTGGCACCAAATTTATAGTAATGGAGGTGATATTAAAAAGCAATGTTTAAAAGAAATAAATACATATAGTAAATAATGGAAAACGAAAAATTAGAAAATTTAAGATTAGAAATAGCCAGTTTAGTTACAAAGTATAGCGAGGAGAAATACAAGCCTGTCGCTTTTGTTAGAGGTGAAACTGTAATTCCACCATCTGGGAAATTAATGGGAGAAGAAGAACTACAAAACATGGTAGCAGCCTCTTTAGACGGATGGTTGACTACAGGGAGATTTAACACTCTTTTTGAAAAAGGTCTTGCTGAATTTTTAGGAGTAAAATATTGTTTGTCTGTGAATTCTGGTTCTTCTGCCAATTTAGTTGCTTTTAATACATTAACTTCACATAAACTTGGAGACAGAGCTATTAAAAAAGGAGATGAAGTAATCGGAGTTGCAGCTGGGTTTCCAACTACGGTAAATCCGATTATTCAGTTCGGAGCTGTTCCTGTTTTTGTGGATGTAGATATTCAAACACACAATATCAATGTAGATTTAATAGAGGCTGCAATTACTTCTAAAACGAAGGCCATTATGTTAGCCCATGCATTAGGGAATCCTTTTAATGTAGGCAGAGTGAAGGAGATTTGCGACAAACACAATCTATGGCTAATTGAAGATACTTGTGATGCATTAGGAGCTGAATTTAATGGCCAGAAATGTGGGACTTTTGGAGACATGGGAACCTTAAGTTTTTATCCTGCTCACCACATGACCATGGGTGAAGGTGGAGCTGTATTTATGAACAATCCTGAATTGAAAGCTATCGCAGAATCTTTTAGAGATTGGGGAAGAGATTGTTATTGTCCACCTGGTTGTGATAATACCTGTGGTTGTCGCTTTGAACAGAAACACGGAGATTTACCTTATGGATATGATCACAAATATGTGTATTCTCATTCAGGCTATAATCTGAAAATTACGGATATGCAAGCAGCATGTGGTCTTGCTCAGTTGGGAAAATTAGAATATTTCATAGAAAAAAGACGAAGTAATTATGCTTATTTGAGAAATAAATTAGAGTCTTTAACCGATTTTATCCATTTACCAATTCCAACTCCAAATAGTAAGCCATCTTGGTTTGGATTTCCAATCACTCTAAAAGATGATTGTGGTGTTTCAAGAGTTGATGTTACTAAATTTTTAGACAGTCACAAAATTGGTTCTCGATTACTTTTTGCAGGGAATTTATTAAAACAGCCCTATTTTAAAGATGTAGAATACAGGGTGGTTGGAGATCTAACGCACACAGAAAAAACAATGAATGATACTTTTTGGGTTGGTGTGCAACCAGCACTAGATGAGGTTCATTTTGATTTTGTAGCTGAAAAAATGGAAGAACTTTTTGGATTAAATTTTTAGAGATATGTTTTTAGAATTTCTTAGTGATGATTTAAATTTAATTTCAGGAAAAACTTCAGCTCTATGGAAAGGAAAAAAAAATAAAACAATATTTATAACTGGAGGGACAGGATTTTTTGGTATTTGGTTATTAATGAGTTTTATCCATATTAATAAACGATTTAATTTAAATAATAAATTGATTGTTTTAACCAGGAATATAAGTTCCTTTTTAATTAAACATCCTTGGCTGTCTAATTACTCAGAAATAGAATTTATTGAAGGAAATATTGTTGATTTTAATTTTTTTGAAGGTGACGTTCATTATGTTATTCATGCCGCTACAGAAGCTAGTGTTAAGTTAAATAATGAAAATCCTTTAGAAATGTTTGATACAACAGTAAATGGAACTAAACGAGTTTTAGAGTTTTCTAAAATAAAGAAAGTTGAATCTTTTTTACTAACCAGTAGTGGAGCTATTTATGGTAAACAACCATCTAATATTAACAACATTGGAGAAGATTATTATGGAGGCCCAGACATTCAAAAAGTTGAATCTGTTTATGCTGAAGGTAAAAGGATTTCAGAGACTCTATGCACTGTCTATTTTGAAAAATATGGACTACCTGTTAAAATAGCAAGATGTTTTGCTTTTGTTGGCCCATTTTTAAAGTTGGATTCCCATTTTGCAATTGGAAATTTTATTGGTGATACCTTAAACAAAAAAGATGTAATTATAAGTGGAGATGGTACTCCTTTGAGGTCCTATATGTATTCTTCAGATTTATGTATTTGGTTATGGACAATTTTATTTAAAGGTCAAAATAATCTCCCTTATAATGTGGGTTCAGATAAATCAGTTAGTATACTAGAATTAGCTAAAATAATTTCAAAATGCAATAATTTAAAAAAACAAAAAATTATTGTTAAAATACCTGCTTCTGACTCTTCAGGTTTAAAATACGTGCCAAAAATTGACAGAGCTATAAATGATCTTGGTTTGAGAATTTATAATGGACTTGAAGAAAGTATTTTAAAAACAATTGAATTTAATAAAAAATTTAATGCTAAACAATAAAGAACATCACGGTATGTGGAGGGTAATTCCTTCAATGTTTATTACAGAAATAATTTGTCAAAGTGATTATGATTTTCAAATTTTTGATTGTGAACATGGATCTTATAGTTTTGAATCCATCCATAATGATATTCGAATTTGTAAATCGTTAAAATCTCAAGCTTACGTTAGGGTTAGTGGTTTAAATGCGGTTGAAGTTCAAAAGTGCTTAGACTTGGGTGCCGATGGAATCGTTTTTCCTCAGCTTAGCAGTTATCATGATTTTTACGCAGCTACAAAATTAATGAATTTCCCAAGTCAAGGTAAAAGAGGTTTTAATCCTTTTGTTCCTGCGGGTAAATATGGTTTTGATACACTTAATGATAATTCAAAATGTATAGTTATTATAGAAACTTTAGAAGCTGTTAAGAATTTAGATAAAATTCTTTCAATAAATAGAATAGATATTATTTACATTGGTGCTTATGATTTATCCTCACAGCTACATTGTGCTGGAGAAATGAGAGAACCGAAACTTCTAGAATTAATTGATGAAGTTATTGTGAAGTCATTAAAACACTCAAAAGAAGTTGGTTTAATTATAGATGGCAAAATAAACTATGAATATTATAAAAAATTAGGCGTCAGCTATTTTGTTCATCTCGTAGAAAGTTTCCAGATTAAAAAAAGTTTGAAAAGTATTATAGATAAAATTAAAAAATAAATAAATGCCTAAATTGATTAAGATCTCAGACCTAATAGTAAAGTTTTTTGAAGATAAAGGGGTTAAAAATGTATTTCTCTTATCAGGTGGAATGATGATGAATTTGTTAGATTCATTAAGTAAGTCAAGTAAAATAGCTTACGTCTGTAATCATCACGAACAAGCATCCGCTATCGCAGCGGAGGCTTATGCAAGAGTAAATAACTCTATAGGTGTCTGTTATGCAACTAGTGGCCCAGGTGCTACTAATACGATAACTGGTATTGCTGGTGCATGGCTAGATTCTTCTCCAGTTATGTTCCTAACAGGTCAGAGTAGAACAGGTCTTACTGTAAAAGGAAGTGGAATACCAAATCTAAGAATGTATGGTAACTTTGAAGTAGATATTACTAAAATTGTTAAATCTATAACTAAATATTCAGTTTTTATAGATAATCCTAATGATATTCTTTATGAACTTGAAAAATCTTATTATTTAGCAACATCTAATCGTCCAGGACCAGTATTATTAGACATCCCTCTTGACATCCAAGCTACAATTGTAGATGAAGGTTTGTTAAATCATTTTCCTATTCCTAAAATAAAGGAAAATAGTTTTGATCATCTTTACGTTAAATCTGAATTGGAAAATTCTAATAAGCCAATTATTTTAGCTGGAAATGGTATAAGAGTTTCAAATCAGGTGAAAGAATTTATTTCTTTTATATATGACATACAAATTCCTGTTGTAACTACTCAATTAGCAAATGATTTAATTCATTATGATGATGACCTTTATATTGGAAAAGTTGGTTTAAGAGGTGATAGAGCTGGAAATTATGCGGTTCAAAACGCAGATTTAATTATTGTTATTGGAAGTAGTTTACACATTACAACTACTGGTTATGATTTAGATAAATTTGCTCCAAATTCAAAAATAATAGTTATTGATATAGATGACGCTATTCTTGAAAAAAATAAGATTATCACTAATATGCAAATTAAAAGCGATGTTAAAACTTTTTTTAAAACCTTGAAGGGTAAAGTACAACCTTTGAAAATTAATGAATGGATAAGTGTTTTAATAAAATGGAAAAATAGTTTTAAAGTAATTAATGAGCCTCATCATTTTAATAATTATGAGATTAATACATATCAATTAATTAATGAATTATCTAATAGTTTAAATGGTAATGAAGTTGTTATTACGGACTCTGGATCTCTATACTACATAATGGGTCAAGCTTTCTTAACAAAAAAAAATCAAAGAGTCATTGTATCTGGTGCATTAGGTGCGATGGGGTTTGCTCTGCCTGCTTCAATTGGAGCATCTTTTGCAGAGCCCGAAAAAAATATATTTTGTATTATTGGTGACGGTTCTGCACAATTAAACATTCAGGAGCTTCAAACTATAAAACATCATAAATTAAATTGTAAGATTTTAATTTTAAATAACAATGGATATGCATCTATTAGAAACAGCCAAGCAGCTTTTTTAAACGGTCATTTAGCGGGATGTAGCGAGAATACAGGAGTATCTTTTCCTAATTGGAAAGAACTTTCTAATGCATATTCAATTCCTTATAAAACTATCGATAAGCCTAGTGAAATCAAGAATTTGTTAAATGATATAACTAACACTAAAGGTCCAATTCTTGTTGAAATATTAATTCCTGAAAATGTTAAAATGCTACCGTCTGTTACTTCAACCAGATTAGAAGATGGAACATTTGAATCTAATCAACTTCACGAAATGAGTCCAAAACTCTCAGATGATATTTTAAAAAAGATGAGTCAAATTAAATTAAACTAATATGAAAAAACTTAATATTGCTATTTTAGGAACAGGAAACATTGGAACAGATTTGTTAATTAAAGTTTTAAGATCTGATTATTTAGAATGTGTTCTTTTTGTTGGAAGAAATATGTCATCTAGAGGAGTATCTAAGGCATTATCATTGGGAGTTAGTGTATCAAATCAAAGTATCACTGCTATTGAAAAAAATCATAAGAATATAGATTTAGTTTTTGATTGTACATCTGCTAAAGACGCAGTAAAGCACTGGAATATTTTAGAACCTTTAAACATTAAAGTAATAGATATGACACCAGCTAAACTAGGTGGGTTTTGTATTCCTGCTGTTAATTTAAAAGAAGTGTCAAAATTAAATAATATTAATATGATTACTTGTGGCGGTCAAGCTTCAATTCCGATGGCTTATGTATTAGGAAAAACACAAAAACAAATAAAATATATAGAAGTTGTCTCGAGCATTTCATCTAGAAGTGCTGGTCCAGCTACCCGCTTAAACCTTGACGAATACGTAGAAACTACTGAAAAGGGATTAACTCTGTTTTCTGGCGTAACAAAAACAAAAGCTATCCTGAATCTAAATCCTGCTGTTCCTAGTATTAATATGCAAACAACTATTTTTGCTCAAGTAGAAGAACCAGATATGAATCTCTTGATAAAAGAGGTAAATATTATGGTTAAAAATATACAAAATTATGTACCTGGATATAGTTTAATAAATACACCAATTTATGAAAATGGAAGAATAGTAGTTATGGTAAAAGCATTGGGTCTAGGTGATTATCTTCCTAAGTTTGCAGGAAACCTGGATATTATTAACTGTGCTGCAATTGCTGTTGCTGAGGAATTGTCAAAATCTAATAAATAATAATAAATCCATATTATGAACAAACAAATATTAATTAATGATGCTACTTTAAGAGATGGAAGTCATGCTGTAGCGCATCAAATAAGTGCACATCAAATTGCAATCTATGCTGCTGCTGCTGAAAAATCAGGAGTACCTATTGTAGAGGTAGGTCATGGTAACGGTCTAGGAGCCTCTTCAATGCAAGTTGGCTTGAGTTTAGAGGATGACCGAACAATGTTAGAAACAGCTAGGAAGCATCTATCAAACAGCAAGTTAGGTATACATGTAATACCAGGTTTTGCAACTATTAAAAGGGATTTGACACCTGCTCTAGATATAGGTGTTGATGTTGTAAGAGTTGCTTCTCATTGCACTGAAGCAGATATTACACAGAGACATTTAGGGTTTGTAAGAGAAAAAGGTAAAGAGGCTTTTGGGGTTTTAATGATGAGTCACATGGCTTCAGCATCAGTTTTAGTAGAAGAAGCACAAAAAATGGAACTTTATGGGGCGGAGGGAATTATTATAATGGATTCAGCAGGGGCTTATTTACCTTGTGATGTTGAAGAGAAAATTTCGGCCTTAGTGAATGGATTAAAAATACCTGTAGGATTTCATGCTCATAATAACTTAGGATTAGCAGTTGCAAATTCAATTACAGCAATAGAATATGGAGCAAAAATACTAGATGGAACTGCTCGAGGTTTTGGAGCAGGTGCAGGTAATGCACAGTTAGAAGTTTTAATTGCAGTTTTAGAAAAATTAGGTTTTTTTACGGGTATCGATTTAAATAGGATACTTGATGCCTCCGATATAGCTGAAAAAGAATTGATTCCACAAATACCTGTAATTAAGTCCGAAAGCATAGTAAGTGGTCTTTCTGGTGTTTTTTCCGGATTTTCCAAACACGTTAATCGCATATCTAAAGAGTATGATTTAGATGCGAGAGATATTTATAGAGAATTAGGCAAGAGAAAAGTTGTTGGTGGTCAAGAAGATATTATTATAGAAGTTGCTTTGGACTTAATTAAAAAAAACAAATAATGAAACTAGTAGCAAATAATCTAATTTTCGAAGATTGTAAAAAATCATGTGGAGATATTAAATCACTTTCAGAATTAAAAGGGAATTCAATTCTAGTTACAGGTGGTACAGGCTTTGTGGGTAAATGGATTTCCGAAATCATTAATTACATAAATAAAACAGGTGATTATAATATAAAATTATATCTTTTAGCTAGAGATATTGTTAAATTTCAAAGGCAAGTACCTCATTTAGCTGATTTACCTTTTATTAGTTTAATTGAACAAGACGCAGGAAATATTCATCAATTACCTATAGATATAAACTATATAATTCATGCCGCGGGTTCCCCAGATAATAGAGAACATGTATCACAGCCACTAAAGATAATTGAGAGTTTTTATAAAGGAACATCAGCAGTGCTCGAAGCAGCAACAAGACTTCCAAACTTAAAAAAAATTATCCATATTAGTTCACATAAAGTATATGGTAAAAATGAATTTGAAAAGTCAATAAACGAAAGTTTTTCTGGTAAGATTGAAAATAATAAATTGGATTCTATTTATGCAGAATCAAAAAGAATAGCAGAATCACTGTGTTTGGTATATAGGAATAATTTTAGATTACCTATTGTAACCCTAAGACCATTCGCTTTTATTGGTCCTTACCAAGATTTAGATAAGCCATGGGCTATAAATAATTTCATTAGGGATGCTATTTTAGGTGTTCCAATTCGAATCTTAGGAAATGGTTTATCCGTTAGGAGTTATCTTTACGGAAGTGATATGGGGTATTGGATAATAAAATCATTATTAGAGGGAGAAGCTGGTGAAGTTTATAATATCGGAAGTGCAGAAGCTATTTCTTTAAATAACCTTGCCAAAAAAATAAATAATTCATTAGATAGTAACAATGAAATATTAAATAAATCGTCTAAAGATGTTTACACAGATTTATCCGTAATAGTGCCAGATAACTCCAAAATAATTAAACATTTAAGGGTTTCGCAGAACTTTAATTTAGATGACTCAATTTCTAGAACTATAGTATGGAATAAATTTAAAAAATAAATAAATGAATAAACTACTTTTATCCATATGCATCCCTACTTATAACAGAGAAGAAAAAGTAATTGCGTTATTAGAAAAGTTAAAAAAAGAAACTTTTGATTATAGAGATATAGTCGAGATAGTTGTCGCAGAGAATCCCTCGACAACACCCAATAACGACATTTTGAAGAATTACATGGATAGGAATAAAATATTTAAGTTCTATTGTCATTCTGAAAATATTGGGTTTTCGCGAAATTATTATTTTTTATTAAACAGTGCTCAATCAAAGTTTGTGTGGATATTGGGTGATGATGAATATATTGTTGATGGTGGAATTAAGAGTATTTTAGAAATGTTACAAAACAATAAAAATTATAATCATTTTTTGCTAAAAAGAGAAGGATATATAAAAGATTATGAAAATAGGGTACCCATTCAAACAGATTATTCAGATATTTATGGCTTAAACACAAACATTAAAGATATTTTATTAAAATATAACAAAGAGTCTTGTGATTCTTTTTTACTATCAGATCTGATGTTTATCTCTCTTAATATTTTCAAGTTATCGACGGTTAAGAAGCATTATGTATCTAGATATAAAGAGGTTATTAGTAGTGGGTCACCCGATATGTTTTATTCAGATGGCTTATTTCTTTCCCTGTGTATGCTAAGCGACGGTTTGTATATTCATGATACTACTTCAATTCTTTCAAATAAAACACCAGGGCCGATGGCTTGGGATTCAATAAAACATTGGGTTACGGTATTTTTAATACCTCAATTAATTATTGATTCAAATAATACAAGTTTTGATACTAATTTTAAAAGAAAATTATTAAAAACATATTATTCAAGGTCATTGTATTTTTTTAGATTATTTCTTTATATTCCAAAAGAAAATAGAAAAGTGATTATAAATTTCCTTAAAATTGAAGATATCATTTACTTATTCCTTAATAGACTTTTATATGCACCTAAAATTATATTATCTTTCTTCTATAGATTTATTTTAACAAAAATTAAGTATCAATAAATTTTGGACACAAATAATACTCGAATCGCTAAAAACACGCTTTTCTTATATTTAAGAATGATCATATATATTATTATCAATTTATATACTTCAAGATTAGTTTTGGAAGCTCTTGGTATTATTGATTACGGTATTTATAATGTTGTAGCTGGTATAGTGTTGTCATTCAATTTATTAAACTTTTCAATGACTCAATCTACGCTTAGGTTTTTGTCCTTTGAATTAGGTAAAAATAATATAAATAGGCTAAGAGAGGTTTTTTCCACTTCTATAAATATACAGGTGTTTTTGCTAGTTTTAATTGCAATTATATTGGAAATTATGGGGTACTGGTTTTTGAATAATGAGTTAAATATTCCTGATGATAGACTTTTAGCAGCTAAATTTGTTTTTCAAATGTCAATCTTAAGCTTTGTTATAACTGCTTTGTCAACTCCTTTTAAATCTTTAATTCTCTCTAATGAAAGAATGAAATCTTTCGCTTATATTAGTGTCCTTGAGACAATTATTAAACTTTCATTTGTGTTGTTTTTAATTACCCTGAAGGATTACGATATTCTTAAATTATTTTCATTAGTAACTGTTCTTTCTTCCACAATAATTTTGGTTGTGTATTCAAAATATTGTTTTTCAAATTTTAAAGAAACAAGGTATGTACTCATTTTTAATAAGGAATTGAACACTGAAATGTTTAGTTTTTTTGGTTGGAATTCCTTAAGTAATAGTGGGAATATGATGAAAAGTCAGGGAGCGAATATTTTAATCAATATATTTTTTGGGCCAGCTATTAATGCTGCTCGTGGAGTTGCTTATCAAGTTGAAGGAGTAATAATTGGTTTTGTACTTAATTTTCAACAAGCAATTAACCCTCAGATAACCAAACTCTTTGCTTCAGGGAAAAAAGAGGAAATGATCAATCTTATTTTTAAAGGGTCTAGATATTCTTTTTGTCTCATATCGGTGATTTTTGTACCCCTATTAGTTCATACCAATTTTATTTTGGAATTATGGTTAAAAGAAGTGCCTGAATTTACAGTAATCTTTTTACAGTTGGTTTTGTTAATTAGTTTACAGAAAGGTATGGTTGGACTTTTTGATACAGGGATTCAGGCAACAGGAAAAATTAAATTTATTCAAATTATTGTATTTTCTACTGTAATAATTGATATACCTCTTTGTTATCTAATTTTGAGTCTTGGTTATCCAGCCTATTCTGTTATGTACATTGCTATGTTTACGGAAGCTTTAGTGTTTATTTGTAAAATTTTATACTTAAGGTTCATTCTTAAGTTTAATTTAAAAGCTTTAATTTTGGATGTTATTTTGAAAAGTACTTTTGTTTTTATTTTAGCCTTAATTTGTTCACATTATTTATCAGAGATATTTAACCAGCAAAATATTTTGGAAATGTTTGTAAGTATTTTGTTCTCTTTTTTTACTACGGCTCTTTTAGTCTTTTACATAGGGCTAACTAAGTTAGAAAGAAATTTTGTGGTTGCGAAAATAAAACTCAAAAAAAACGTTTCATTTTAGTTTAATTATAACTTTATTATTTCATATGCATTTAATGATACTCAATAATAAGAAACAGAGCTTATATCTTCTTTTTCTTCTACTTAGTTCATTTTTTTTACCTCCTTTGCTAATCTTATTTTTCATTATTTTTGAATCCATAATTAAAAATAAATTTCTGGTTACTAGAGTTTTATTGTCTTCATACCTTGGCTTCATAAATACAAATAAATTACTTGAATCTGATTTATTAGGGTATAATATATCATATGAAAATTCAAGTCTAAGTAATATTTTATCTATTGGTAAAGAACCTTTATATTTTTTTTCGGAATTTATATTTTCAAATCTGAATTTACCATTTAGCGGTTTTTTGTTTTTTGTTACTTTTTCTTCATATATGTTGTTATATAAAGCCTCTCTAAATTTTTGCAAAAAACACAAACTTCTTGATAGTTTATTTTTAATACTTTTTATTACTTTTTTTTCTAATATTTTCACCTTATCTGCTCACTTAATAAGACAGTTTATTGCAATGTCTATAATTATTTATGCAATTTCTTTAGAAAACCGAAAGACCTCTATTTTCTTAACATTTTTATCTTTTTTAATTCATAGTTCAGCGTTATTATTTATTCCTATATTTTTTAAATCTTTAGATAAAAAGCTTACGTTTAAAGTTTTAGTATATTTTTTTTTAGGAGTTTTTCTCTTAATACAATTTATTAACTTTGTACTTACACTATTAGCTGATATACCGTTTTTTAATTATTTCTATAATAGAAGTACAAGTGGTATTGATGCTTTTACTACAAGTGAATCCATGGGTAGCTTTTCTTTTATTTTTTTATTCTTACTAATTTCACTCAATATCTTAAATTCACTAAAACACCATAGAGAAAGAAATAATTTTTTATTTTTTAACATAATTTCTCTATTTAGTATTTTCATTTTTGTTATATCTTTTTTTAACGATTTAATTGCATACAGATACTTACAATATCTTATTGTTTATTTTCCCTTTGTGTTTTTTCTTTTCTTATCTCGTTTTAAGAATGTTCAAATTCTATTTATTTTGAAATTTGGAATAATAGTGTTTTTATGTTTTTATTTTTTTTATAAAATTGAAAACGGTGTTTGGAATTATGGACCAGTTGAATATTTAATTTATGGACCAGTTGAATATTTAATTAACTTATGAGAGGAATTATTTATCAAAATAAATTAGTTTTTAATTTTTTAAAATCAGTTTTATTGCATTTAAGGTTTTTAAAAGCTAGCTTAAAAAAAGAAAGGAACTCGTTTCAAAGCATGCCAATAATAAAATCTTTTCAAATTAAAGATAAGGTTAATCATTGTTTCTTTGGTTATTATAACAAATCGATTTTTAATGAGAATGATTCTCAAATAATTTTTCATAAAATTCAACAAAAAAGCAATCAAAATACTCAAGCAGTTATTGTTTTATACAATTTAGATTCAGGTCTAGAAATACTAATTGGTCATACTAATGCCTGGAATTGGCAACAAGGATCTATGTTAGAGTGGTCAAAAAACAAAAATAATAATATCTACTATAATGATTTCACAGAATCTAAGGGCTATCACTTAGTTAATCTTAATACCCAAAATTTAACAAAGACCAACTTCCCTATTCCTTTCTATTGTATGAATCATGACGAAAATGAATATCTTTCATTAAATTTTGAAAGGCTACAAATTTTAGCTCCTGGTTATGGTTACCCTTTACGTTCAAAAAAAACAATTAATGAAAATGCTGATGGTATCTGGTTATGTAATATGGATTCACTCGAGATAAAATTATTGATTAGCTTAACTAAACTCAAACATTTATTCCTAAATATGGAGGAACAAAAAAATGAATGTTATGTCAATCATTTAGAATATGTTCCAAACTCAAATGATTTTATATTTATATTCAGAAGTATAAATTCTCATGGGATTTTTAGCTCAAAATTAATTTTTTACAATTCACTTACTACAGAATCTAAAATACTTATAGATTCAGGTCATGTATCTCATTTTTGTTGGAAAAACAATACAGAATTGTTTATATATGCGACAATAAACTCTTTAAAATCTTTTTTTATATTTGATATCCGTTCATTTAGATATAAACCTTTTGAAGACGTTTGTATGCCTGAAGATGGTCATCCATCATTCGATATTACAAAAAGGTATTTAGTTAATGATACTTACCCCAATGACTTAAGAAATCAGTACTTGTATGTTTATGATTTTCAATCAAAGAAAAGAAAAAATATAGCTGTTTTAAATTCACCTATGAAGTATTTCGATGAGAATCGTTGTGACTTGCATCCAAGATGGAGTAATGATGGTAAAACAATATGTATTGATAATACAAATGATAAAATTAGAACTATTCAACTTTATAAAATTTTTTAAATATGATACAACCAACTATAGTTGTCTCTACTTATGATAGATTAGATTCATTAAAAAGACTCTTGAATTCACTATTAAATTCTAATTATTCCTCATTTAATAATGTAAGGTTAATAATTAGTGTAGATAAACATAAAGATGAAGAGGAAAATATATTAAATTTCTTAAAAACTTTTGTTTGGCCTTTTGGCGACTTCTTGATAAAAACATACCCTGAAAGGTTAGGATTGAAAAATCATTTCATTAGATGCTGCGATTTTTCATTGGAGTTCGATTCTATAGTCTTTTTAGAAGATGATTTTGTCGTTTCTAAATCATTTTATGAATATTCTACCAATGCTGTTAATTTTTATAAAGAAAATCCAATAATAGCAGGGGTTTGTCTATATGACTTAGCTTACAATGAATTTTCTAATAGAAAATTCAGACCATTATTAGATAATAATGATCAATATTTCATGCAATTGGTTAGTTGGGGAAAGATCTTTACTAAAAATCAATGGAATCATTTTAAAGATTGGTATATTTCTGGAAACAATAAAGATAATTTTAAAATGCTTCCTAGAGTAGTCCAAAAATGGTCAAATAGTTCTTTTAAAAAAGTATACATTAACTATTTAATTACTACAAATAAATTTTTTGTTTTTCCAAGGAAATCTTTTGTTACAAATTACGGTGATAAAGGAGAGCATTTTGAACAGAATGATTCTAAATTTCAAAGACCAATTAGAATTGATATAGATTCAGGTTTGAAATTCAATTTTGTAAATTTTGAGAACTCATTAGTAGTCTATGATGCTTACATGGAAGTTCTTCCTTCTAGATTAAAAATTTTGAATAAAAACCTTGAAGAGTATGATTTTAGTGTAGATTTATATGGTGTTAAACCTATTGGAAAAATTAAGACTCCATATATAATAACATCTAAAAAAGTTAGTAAAGCTCTAATTTCTTTTGGAAGGGTAACTTTACCACACGAGTCCAATATTATTTTTAATAATTTTGGAAATTATTTTCATCTAGCTAAGGTTTCGAATGTTATTGGTAGGCGAAAAAGTTTCAGAACATATTTTAAAGATTCTTTATACGATGACTCAGGATTATCACCACTTAAGTTGTTATTTATAGATATATGGAAATCTACTTTAAAGGCAAAATCTTTTTTTAATAAGTTTTAATTTATGTTTACAACCACTCTTTATTAATATTTAACCATGGAAAAGTATTTTAACATTAATTTTATGTTTAATCGACATAAAATACATCAGTTAATCAATAATCAAATATCAGAGAAGAAAACTGGATATGTTTGTGTGGTCGATGGAAATGTAGTAGCTCATTCATTCAAAAATCCAGTTTTTAATGAAATATTAAATAATTCTATACTAAACTTATGCGATGGTAGTTCAATAGCATTATTAGTAGGTTTAATCCATAATAAAAAATTAGAGGTATATACAGGACCAGAAATATTTTCAAAATATTTAAAAGAAGATTATAAACAGTGTTTAATTGGTAATACCCCAGAGAATCTAATTAAAATAAAAAATAAAATGAGTTCTCTTTATTTTAATGAAGAATTATTTAAGTTTATCCCTTTGCCTTTTCAAGATGTTGATAGTTTTGATTATAATGCTATCAGTAAAGAGGTTAATAGCTTTAAGCCTGATATAATATGGGTTTCACTTGGTGCTCCAAAACAGGAATATTTTATTAGTAAATTAACACCTTTTATAGATCAAGGTGTTTTATTTGCCATAGGTGCGGCCTTTGATTTCTTTTTAGATGATAAAATTAAGAATAATATTATTGTTAAAAAGTGCAATCTAATTTGGATTATGAGGGTTTTAAAGGAGCCAAAAAGAGTTGGTAGAAGAGCATTACAATATTTGTTTATTTTACCCAATTTGATAAAAAAAGAATTAAAAATTAAAAAGAAAAAATGAAACAATTAGTTAGAAATGTAAAAATATCTGGGACTGGATCTTATGTTCCTGAGAAAATACTAACCAATGAATATTTAGAGACTATTATTGAGACAAATTCAAAATGGGTTTTAGATAATGTTGGTATTTTGGAAAGGCGTATTGCTGAAGATAATCAAGCTACTAGTGATTTGGCTACAATTGCAGGTCAAAGAGCGATAGATGATGCTGGGTTAAAGAATGTAGATATTGAATTAATCATTGTCGCAACTGCAACACCAGATAGAAAAGCGCCGTCTACAGCAGCTTTTGTTCAACATAAATTAAATGCTTACAACGCTGCTGCATTTGACTTAAATGCTGTTTGTAGTGGGTTTTTGTATGGAATGTCTGTTGCTACTCAATATATCGCTTCTGGAGTTTACAATAATGTTCTTGTTATAGGAGCAGATACATTTTCGAAAATTACAGATTGGTCTAGAAGAGATGCTGTGTTTTTTGGAGATGGAGCAGGTGCTGCTGTTGTAACTTCTGCAAACGTAACAGAAGGGTTTTTAGCTTATAGGTTGTATACGGATACATCGAATGAGATGCTTGGTTTTACAGTTCCAGGGGGAGGCTCTGAAATTCCTTTGACTAAGGAAAATATGGGAGAGCAGTATTTTCAAATGAATGGAAAATCTGTTTTTGCTTCTGCTACAAAAGCATTACCCAAAGCAATTAATCAGGTGCTTGAGGATACAGGTTTAGTAATTGATGATATTGATATTATGATTCCGCATCAACCGAGTATTCGAATTTTGCAAAAAACAGCAGAAATTATTGGTCTGCCTTTTGAAAAAGTGATGACTAACATGGATAAATACGCTAATACATCTGGTGGTACAATCCCAATTTTGTTAGATGAGTTAAATAAAAAAGGGAAATTGAAAAAAGGAGATATTGTTTTATTTGCTGCAGTAGGTAGTGGATGGACTTTTGGAGCTTCAATAATTAAATGGGGATAATTAATACTAAATAAATAGCATGATAATAATAACAGGAGCTTCTCGTGGAGTGGGTAATTTTTTGATAAATTCATTTATTAAAACTTCAAAAGAACCAGTGATCGGTATTTATAATAAATCAAAGCCATCTGATAAACCTGAATTTTTCACAAAGATTGATGTTTGTAATATGGATGAAATAGATAATTTTGTTGAGCACAGAAAGGAAGAGTTAAAAGATATTACTCTCATTAATTGTGCTGGAATTTCTTATAATTCATTCACACACAAAAGTGATTCGGAAAAATGGAAAAGTGTAGTCGAAACAAATTTATTTGGCACTTATAATTTTATAAGAGCTTTATTACCTTTAATGCGTGAACAAAAATTTGGCAGAATAATTAATTTCTCTTCAGTTGTAGCTCTTAAGCCTACACCTGGTGTTAGTGCTTATGCTGCTTCAAAGTCAGCTTTATGGGGGTTATCTAAATCAATTGCTGTTGAAAATGCCAGGCTAAATATAAATATAAATAACATTAATTTAGGCTATTCAGAATTAGGTATGATTGAAACGGTTCCTGAAGAATATAAAAACAAAATCATTTCTCAAATACCCGCCGGTGCACTTTGTAGTTCTGAAGATATTTTAAGTACTGTAAAATACTTAAAATCAAATAGTTACATTACGGGTTCTTCAATAGATTTAAGTGGAGGTTTAGTCTAATGAAAATTATAATAAATAAATTTTCGTACAAAGAATCCTTAAATAAGCAAAGAGTTTTATTTAGTGAATGTTTCCCTGAAACAGTGGATACAGCAATAATTAAGGATTCTCATTACTTTTGGAAATTTCACTCTTTTCCTTCAAATATTCATTCCTACGAATTTGGAGCATATTCTAATAATGTTTTACTTGGCTATTATGCTGCTGTTCCTTATCAATATTTAATTAATAGTAAAAAGATAAATATTGGGATGGTTTGCGATGTAATGACTGGAGTAAGTGCAAGGGGTAAAGGAGTTTTTACAAGAATGGGTGAATATTCAACAAATGAAATGCAGAAATCTAATCTGACATTTACAACTGGCTATCCAATAAGAAAAGAGGTTATACCTGGCCACCTAAAAGTAGGTTGGGAAATTATGCATTCACTACCGTTATATGTAAAGTTTCTTAGTTTAAAGAGTTTGTTTAAGAGTAAGAAAATTCTTTTTTTAAGTTATCCTTTTGATCTTTGTTTAAATTTATATAATTCATTCTTATCCATACTCATTAACAAAAAGGCATACAGATTAGAAATTTACTCTAGTCCAGAAATAGAACAAATAAGTGGTATTGAAGATTTTCTTAATAATTGGATTAGTGAGCAATCAATCGCACTTAATAAAAATATTGAATTTTTAAAATGGAGATTATCTGCTCCCGAGAAGAAATATAATATAATTGTTGCAAAAAAAGATGATAAAATTATTGGATATTCAGTTTTTTCTAAAACCATAAAAGAAGGTATTCCTTGTATTGCCGTGTTAGATACTAGTTTTTTAAAAGGATATTCTGATTCTACAGGCTTAATTTATAATTCAATTAGTGAGTTTGCTAAAGAAAGAAAAATAGAGTCTATTATGATTATGGCAAGTAATAGCAACTATAAAAAACACAGCATGGGTAAAAGTGGTTTTTTTAAAACTCCTTATCAATTCTCATTTATTTTAAAAAACTTAAGTAAAGAGTATTCAAATAGTTTTTTAAAGAATGAAAAAAATTGGCATTTAATGTGGATTGATTCAGATAATTTTTAACATTATGAATATACTAACTTTTGACATCGAAGATTGGTTTCATATTTTAGACAATAAAAAAACTAAAAGTATATCTGAGTGGAATAATTTTGATTCTAGAATTCAGTTAGGAATGAATTTAATATTTGATATTCTCGAAAAAACAGAAAAATCAGCTACTTTTTTTGTTGTTGGCTGGATGGCAGAAAAATATCCCGAAATTATAAGAGAAATTAGTGATCGTGGATTTGAAATAGGTAGTCATACCCATTTACATCAATTGGCTTATAATCAGGACCGAAAAGTGTTTTACAGTGATGTTGAAAAATCAATAAAAACATTAGAGGACTGTACAGGTAAAAAGGTGTGTAGTTTTAGAGCTCCAGGGTTTAGTATAACTAAAAATAACAAATGGGCTTTCGAAGTCCTCCATGAGTTGGGTATAACAAAAGACAGTTCTGTATTTCCAGCTGGTAGAGCACACGGAGGTTTACCTTCATATAGTTCAGCAACTCCATCAATTATAGAGTACAACGGGATTAAATTAAAAGAATTTCCAATAAATACGCATATTATTTTAGGAAAGTCTTTTATCTTCTCTGGAGGTGGGTACTTTCGTTTGTTACCCTACAAAACTATTAAAAATTGGACACTTCAATCTAACTACGTAATGACTTATTTTCATCCAAGAGATTTTGATATTGGACAACCTATTGTTCCAGGTCTCTCATTGCCGAGACGTTTTAAATCTTATGTGGGTATTAAAAAATGTAAACCTAAATTAGAGCAGTGGTTAAGCGATTTCGATTTTATTGATTTAAAACATGCAAACCAATTAATTAATTGGGATCAAGTACCTTTGGTTAAATTGTAATTATATAACTAAGGTATAATGTATCTCAACTTAGTTAGATTTTTTTTCATCTTTTAAAAGCTTAACAAAACACTAAATTTGAAAACCTAATTTTAGTTAATAACAAAATATTATTACTTCAAATAAATATAACCTACTATATTTGTAGAGCTTTTAACTACATTAAATCACTACCAGTAAAAATAATTTAAAATTCATAAATGAGACTACAATTTTTAATCAAATCTATTTTTTTATTTTTTTTATCAATTACTCTTTTACAATCCTGTGTCTCCAAAAAACAAATGCTGTATCTGCAAGATCTTGATAGTGTAAATGGTCAAGAAATAACATATAATAACCACACCTTGCAGGTAGATGATATTTTAAAAATATCTGTGGGTGCACTCATGCCAGAGGCTGCATTGCCTTACAACAATGCTACTGTTGGTAACATGGTTGCCAACAATATAGATATTATGAAACTTGATGGTTATCTAGTATCTCAAACCATGACAATCAACTTCCCGGTTTTGGGAGAATTGTCTGTAAAAGAAAAAACAACCCAAGATTTAGAAAATGATATTAAAAAACTACTGGTTGATGGCGGCTATTTAATAAATCCTAATGTAACGGTACGCTTATTAAACGCTAAGGTTACTATTTTGGGGGAGGTACAACGGCCAGGTACCCTTTCTTTTACAGAAAATAATATTAGTTTGTTGCAGGCCTTGGGCATCGCTGGAGATTTAACAATTAACGGTAATAGAGAAGATGTGGTAGTTTTAAGGCGTGTAAATGGCGTGCAAACCACTGCGCGTATAGATCTTACCTCTGCCAGTTTTTTAAGCGGGCCTTACCAAATGGTAAAACCCAATGATGTAATTGTAGTAAATCCAAACAGCGCTAAGTTAAAAACAGCTGGGTATGTGGGTAATATATCTGCCATACTAGGTATAGCCTCTATAATATTAACCTCTATACTTTTATTTACAAGATAATGATGCAAGATAATCTTAACAACCAAAATTACCTCCAAAAAGAGGAGTCTATAGATATTAAAAAAGAGGCAGGCTACTACCTGTTTTTTTGGCCTTATTTTTTGGCCGGGGTTATAATAGCAATGGTTTCTGCTTTTTTGTACTTAAAAACCGCAGACCGTATCTATACCTCTAGCGCCCAGTTACAAATTAAAAAACCCGCAGAAGATGCTGCTTCTTTTTTAACTGGTGGTATGGAGTTTTTTGGTTTTGATCAAGTAAATGTAGAGAATGATATTGCTGTGCTTACCTCTCAGCACATTTTAAGCCAAGTGGTAACCCGTCTAGATTTACAAACTAATATATATACAGTAGGTAGAGTAAATGCACAATTACACTTTAACGATGAGTATACTAGATTTGTTTCTGTAAAAGCTTCAAATACCTATCAATATTGGGATATTGAAATAGCAAATCAAAAAGCATCCTTTACTCAAGACACTCTTAGTTTTACCATTAATAGGGGTGACGTGTTTAGCTATAAAGAAACTGAGATTACATTACATGATTCTTTATATCTTAAAAATCAAACCCTTATTATAGAAAGATACCCATTAAACGAGGCAGTTACAGCGCTAAGAAATAATTTAATAGCAACCGCAGCCTCCAAACAAGGCGAAATTATAAATTTAGATTTTGAAGGTATAAACATAGCCCGTAATGAAGCTGTTTTAAATACTATCATGCAGGTAATGCAGGATGACCAGGTAGAAGACAAGCGGTTAATATCTAAGGTAAGTCTAGCTTTTATTAACGATAGGCTAGATGGCCTTACAAAAAGCATAGATACCTTATCTCAAAACACTATTGCTTTTCAAATGGCCAATGGCATTTTTGATCCTGTAGCACAAACAGGTAATGCACTTTCTAATATTGTAAAAGGCCAAGAAGAAGCTTTTGGCCTTGGCATACAGCTAGAAATAGCAAAAGCATTACTAGAAAAACTAGAAAGCCAAGCTAGCTATCAAATACTGCCCGCTAATATTGGTATAGAAAATGAGAGTGTGAATACGCTTGTAAACTCATACAATACGGTAGTTACCCAACGTAATAATTTACTTATTAGCGCAACTACCAAAAGCCCAATGGTATTGCAGCTTTCTAGCCAGCTAGATAATGCAAAAGCGGCTATTATAACAGGAGTTAATAGATACATCGAGGGGCTGCAAACATCACTCTCTGGCTTTAAAAACATGGAAGCTACAACTAGAGGTGTTGTTGCTAGCTTACCTAGCAAAGAAAATACCCTAAGAGCCTATGCCAGAGATTTTAAAATTGTAGAGGAGCTGTATGTCTTTTTACTAGAGCGTAAAGAAGAGGCTTCTATAAGTTATATTTCTGCTCTGCCAAATATTAAACTATTAAGCTACGGGGTATCTTCTAGATTTCCTATTTCGCCAAAAGTACAAATTATATACCTGGCTGCTTTATTATTAGGTATACTTGTTCCTTTTGGTATTTTCTATTTACTAAAGATGTTAGATAGCAAAATTAACACCAGAGATGATCTAGAAAATGGTTTAAAAGGAATTACAGTCCTGGGAGAAATACCCTTTGCAGAAAACACCGAAGATCTCGACGATAGTGGTAGAGGGCTTATTGCAGAATCTACAAGAGTACTGCGCTCTGGTTTAAGCTTCCATTTAAAGACAGACGCTACTAATGTTATATGTGTTACCTCTACCATTAAGGGAGAGGGAAAATCTTTTGTGTCTTACAATTTGGCGCAGAGTTATGCGGCACTAGGTAAAAAAGTAATTTTGGTTGGTGCAGATTTAAGAAACCCCCAATTACATAAATTTTTAAACCAAAAAAGAGTAAACATAGGGCTTACTACCTATTTAAGTAACGAGAATTTTAATGATATAGATTCTTTAATTACAAAAGCTACTAAATCTGGCGGTTTAGATTACTTGCTTACAGGTGCCATGCCTCCAAACCCCTCAGAGCTTTTAATGCGCCCGCGCACTAAAGAGCTTCTTGATATATTAAAACAAAGCTATGATTTAATACTTATAGATTCTGCTCCACTGCTTCTAGTGAGTGATACAACAGCTCTTTTGCCGCTTTGTGATTCGGTGGTGTATGTGACGCGGTCTCAATACTCAGAGAAAAAGACATTCTCGTTTATATTAGATATGCAAAAAAGACCTAATATTCCTCCTTTTGGTATGGTACTTAATGGCCTAAGAGCAGGTGCTAGCACTGGATCAAATTATGGCTATAAATATCGCTATAGCTATGGCTATACATACAATTATGGCTATGGTTATGGTTATGGTAGTGACTCAGATGGTAACTAGCATA
>Ga0206130_10002670_pt1 | contig 24456 bp, 34 predicted proteins | sample Helgoland_Spring_9_FD_148637 | JGI IMG/M metagenome (GOLD analysis project Ga0206130, IMG submission 148637) | Pelagic subsurface seawater microbial communities from Kabeltonne, Helgoland, North Sea - Helgoland_Spring_Bloom_20160512_1 | ecosystem: Environmental > Aquatic > Marine > Epipelagic ... | reverse complement strand
CGAACTGACGCACAGAACGCTCAAAGCCTCGCGGTGATGCGTCTTGGGTCGTTTTGATGTCCAGTACAATGCCTGCGTTGCGCAGGAGGCCATCTGGGCGCGTCTTTAGGTCAATGTCAATGTCTGGGTCAGTGGCGAAGAATGAAGCCTCAGCCAGCATGTCAGGATTTGTGAGCAAATGGTTCGCCATGCGGTTCTTCAGGCAGGCCTCTGCCATTCTGTTTGCCAGATCATAATCGGCCTCGGTGAGCAATATCTTGCCAGCAGCATCGCATTCATCTTTCAAGTCAGACCATGCCTTGCCGCGCCGCGTCTCAGGGCCGCGCACAACAAGGTCTTTCTCTGGCTCAAGCAAGTAAGCGTGAACCGCGCTGCCCAATGCAAATGCCGGGCTATCCTTACGTTCAGCGCCGAACAAATGCGCAATGCTTTTGTTTGCTGCGGTCTTGATTGCAGTCGAACCAAACGCATGATGCGCGTGATACTCTTCGTTCGACATGTCTTCTGATTTGATGATTGTCATGTTTTCCTCCGTTTCCTCATTGTTCGCATATATGTTTTGCATATGCAATACCTAATTCTGGGGGAACTTCTTTTATTTTTTAGAAGTTCTATTGTTAAGGGGGTAATGACTTCGTGAAGTTGTTACCCCTTTAGCGGACAGGCTGGACATGTCCGGGCTTTGTCCGTGTCTGTTCAGCTCTTCTTTCAAGCTCCTCTACAATTCCGTCACGAAGAGCCTTTAAATGTGTGTCAGATGACCCATCAATTATTGACCAAATCAGATTATTTGCCACCTTCCCATCAAGCCAGATAATAGGAGCCTCACCCCTATATATTGTGAACCTGCTTTTGTACGCGAAATCATTAGCATCGTCATGGAATGTTACGCCTTGGCTTGAGTGGGTTCCGTTTATACTAATAGTTTCATGTTCGCAGTTGCCCGGACCAATCCCAATCTGCTTTGGGTTCAGAAATATACTCATCACACCACCTCGATAAATGTTTTGGCGCTTGCCGACCATAGGATCATTGTCGGGCGTTGCTGGCCCACACGATTAAACACATCTGCCTTGGCAATCTTGCCGGAGTTAAAGAGGCGCTGCGCTGCGTTGCCTGCGGTCTTGTGGTCAAGCTCAAAATAATCCGCAAGCTCTGCGGTGGTATGATACCCGCCTGCAAGAATATATGTGAACATTTCAGCATCAAGCGCTTCATTATTTAATGTTTGCGAATTATCTATGATTGCTTTTTCGCAAACTTCATTATCGCGCTGCAACTTCACAGCCTGCCACGGCGTGCCTTTGTCTGACTTGTCTTGATAATTAGGCACAAGCACAGCGTTTATTTCATCGCCCGGCGCAAGGTCAAAGCCGTCAGCGATGTGAACCGGGATAAAAACCTGCCCCTGTGTTTCGGTATCGCAGGCAAATGCAAAGCCATGAGCGTGCGCGTTTGTTATGATGATCTTGTTCATTTTGCTTCCTTCAATTTAATGCTGCGGGCAGTCGCCCATAGTTTTTCAAGCGGCAATAGATTTTCCTGATCCATTGCCCAGCCTTTGCCGTGGCCAAGGTCAATTTCATAAGCCTGATCTAAAAAATGCGTGCGGGGTATGTAGCCCACAACGTGCATACGGTCAGGCGCTTGCTGGCACACCAGAATAGAGCAATCAGCCTTGAATGCCTCGCGCTTCTTAAACAGCAGCCGCCCGGTGGTGTAGAACGTGGCTTTCACATCTACAGAAATATTATCCAGCCATACGTCTCGGCCATCATCTACGCCTATGGCGTGGATGTGGTCGAGATCAAACACCTTCGACACGGCAAGCTCTGCCTTTACGCCCAGCAAATCCAAGTCAGCGTCAGACCTGCCCTTGTCCCGGCGCTGATTAACAACGCCAGATGCTCGGGCCAATTGCCAGCGCATTGCTGCGGCCTGATTGCATTGCGCAACCTCCTTTTGCGTTAGACTTACAAGCATGGTTTGTTACCTTTCTACGTCAGACAAAACCTGTCCTGAATTTTGTCTAACACACTAAAATGGCGGTTCTTGATCCGGGTGTGCCGGAACCCAACCCCCGAAAGGTTCCGGCACACTATTGGTTTGAGCATCCCGCAACGCTACAACGGGGCCGAACATTTGCATCAAAAATGTCGGCAGATGCTCAGACCAAATCACTTGCGAGCCTTCGCGGCAGCTCGCGCAATTACATCGTCAGCGGCTTGCGCTGCGCGCTCATCTTTGCGCATGTCAGCCTCAAGCATGACGTTTAAAACACCCTCACAAATATCAACGCGGGTCTCATGGCCAAGCCCAAACGCCTCAAACATCGTGCATATGACAGAGCCTAAATGGCCGTTCTTCATTTTGTCAGGCAAGGCCATCAAAAAATCTTGCGTGGCTTGCGAAATTTGCTCCTCACGTTCAGTCATAACCCTTGCTCCTCTTTCTCCAGAACAATGCTGATAATTGAGCGGTGGATGCCTGTGTCGCCATTCAGGTCAAGCCCATCCCTCACAAGCGCTGCGTGTATCTTGCGCCGGGCAGAAACAGATGCACGGCTCAATCGCGTGTTCTGCGGGTGTGACCAGTCCCAGAACTGAGCCACACCCATATAATCCGGCGAGCCAATAAACTCGCGGTCAATCTCTGTGATCCTGCACAAAGCATTGAACGTAACGTCGGGCAATCCTACCTTAATGCTCATCGACTTCGCCCTCCCATACAATGCCATGCTCGGCAAAGCGTTCCATTTGGTATTTGTTTGGCTTGGTATGCAGAAGGCCAGTGATGCGCGGATATATGCCGCCAAAATCCTTGGCTTGGCCGTAAGACAAGCGCGGTCCATCGCCAGCATCTCCGCGCAGAGCCTCAGCAAGCGCAAGCGACTTCTTGCCAATGTCGCGCTTGTCTTCGTTTTCAGATGTGTTCCAGCTGTATTCTTCGCACAAGAAGTCAGCTGCGCGGCAGAATTCAATCACGTCGCTGTAGCAAAAGTCCATCAAATAGTTAACGTCTTCAGATATGGACATGCTGGCCCAGCGCAATTCGTTTAGCGCCTCACGCTCATCATCTGCAAATTCAGCAACAATGTCTGCGCGGTCAAGCATTTCTTGCTTGATACGCTCCCAGCGTGCAATGTCTTTTGCGGATGGTTTGGTTTCGTTTGTCATTTGTTTAACTCCATGTTTGTGTTGTGCCACCAGTATAAACATGGAAAAAACATATCTGCAAGTATATTTTTAACTGGCTCCCTATATTTTAAACATATATAAAGAAAACAGACACAAGAGGAGTCAAAACCATGTCGGATAAGAAGCGCTTAATCAATTTCGCAGAAGAATATGACCGCATAATCACAGAAGCCGCGCGCAGGTCAGGGCTATCCTTTAGCGCGTTCTGCCGGAGCGCAGCACTAGAAAAAGCCGCAACAATTGTGGAGCATGTACAGCAGCCGAGGGCTGATTGATGCTTATCTACGGATGCGATCCGGGCTTCACCGGGGCCGTGGCGTTATATTGGACCGATACAGGCAAGCTGGAAGTGCATGACATGCCTACGGTCAAAAACACCAAAGGCAAAACGGTCATAAACTGCCCGGCATTGCTGGACGTTCTACAGAACGAAAGCGGCGAGCGCTGCCTTGCCGTCATCGAGCAAGTGGCCGCAATGCGTGGGCAAGGCGTGTCCAGCATGTTTCGCTTTGGCGAGGGATATGGAATGCTGCAAATGGGATGCGCTGCAAACAAGCTGCCCGTGCAATTCGTAACGCCTGCAAAATGGAAAGGCCACTTCGGGCTGAGCCGGGACAAAGGCGTGTCGCGCGGTCTCGCAATGCAGCGCTTTCCAGATAACGCCAGCGATTTTGGCCGGGCGAAAGACGATGGAAGGGCTGAAGCGGCCTTGCTTTGCCTTTACGCGGCAGAAAATATGGTTTGAGCGGTTTGAGGTGGGTGTATTAAATGTGTATTAATTGTGGAGCCATATAAACAAGGGGTTTAGCGGTGTGTTTAGTACAATTAATACAAATTAATACAGTAATTCATACAATGGGCGTATTTTGTATGAATGTATGAATGTGTCTGAAAGACACATTAATAATACATTCATACACCGTGGAACGTGAGGTTTAATATATGGCATATGATTGGGCTAAGTGGGTTAAGCATAAGATTGAGAAGGGCGAGGCGATTGTCCGTCCTGTAGGCTATCATAAAGGGGTCGAGCGGCTGCAGGGGTTTAGATCAAGGCTTGACGCTTGCCGGGATTTAGCAGAGCTAGAGGGCTTCGCCAATCGGCGCAGGTTTGATCCAACATTGCCGCGATGGAACGCAACCGAGCGAGATGCAATCCTGCGGCGCAAGTTTGAGATGGAGAATGGTGGGGATGAACGACGCAAGAAAAAATGACGAAGGTAAAGAGCCAATCGAATTGGTTGCGCCGGAGTTTATATTTGGCACGGCGCGAGTGCTGGGCTTTGGCGCGGACAAATACTCTGCGCGCAATTGGGAGAAGGGTATGAGATGGGGCCGCGTGTTTGGCGCGCTTATGCGTCACCTCTGGGCTTGGTGGGGTGGAAAGACTGCAACGCGCAATTTTGCGTTTGATGAGCTTGATGGTGAAACGCAAGTATCACACCTATGGCACGCCGCTTGCTGTCTTATGTTTCTCATCGCATATGAGGAGCGTGGAACGGGTGAGGATGATAGGCCGGGCAAAGACGCATAAACTTGCGCTTTGGGCTTGTGTGTGGCTATAAATGCGCACGGCGCGTCGTTCCTCCCAAGGACGCGCCTAAACTGGCCCGGCGCTTGTCCCAATCCATGCGCCGGGCATATTTGAGGGCTGGGCCTATGTCATTCCAGATTGATTTTCGTATGATGCTCAATTGCGAGGATACAGAGACGCAAGAGATTGTGACGGGTGAGCTGATTGACCACGTTGAGGAGCAACTATCTGCCGGCGTGCCTGTGGAGCGGGTGCTGCAAGGGCTTGCTGAGGTCATTCTTGAAATGCACGAAATGATTAATCCGGAGGGTGAGACTGTGCATTAAAAAAGCCCGGCGCGATGGCCGGGCTTTTTGTTGCGTTGTGGGTGTGGCTTATTTTACGCAAGGCGACAGTGCGACGGGGAATGTCTCACCAATCTCAAGCATACAGTCAATGGCCGCAATCTTAGCCTCCTCTAATGTTGCAAAGCTAGACTTTAACAGGCTCTCATGGACGCGGCCAACAAAGCTATAGCGTCCAGATGGCGTTTTCATAATTGTAGTAACCTTAAGCATTCGCTTTCCCTTTACAGATTGAGCGCTAATACAGCGCCGATGATAATCCCGGCGGCAATGCCAAGGCTAACTTGAGTTAAGATTGCCTTGACTTGTTGGCGGATTTGTTTTGTTTGGCGACGCGTCATTATGCTGCCTCCTCTTCGCGCTCTTCAAATATCTCCCACAAGCGTGCGCAAATGCGTGCGTTGATTTCGCCATATGCCATGATGCAGGCAATTTCGTCATATGACTTGCCATGTTCATTGCCATAGCATTCAGAGAAGAAATCTTCGCCTTGCTCAATGTTGCAGTTTTGGCAAATGGTATGGGCTTTGGCGTAGTATATGACATACTCGGAGCCGTCCGCGCTTTCATGCGCCCAATCAATAGCCTGCTCAATGTCGCTGGCATCGCGTGCAATCTCTTCGGCAATGTCGTTGCAATACTGTGTGAGGTCATAATCTTGCATTGTCTTTCTCCATGTTTGTGTTGTGTCATGCGGCTGCATGTGAAGGCCGCGCCGTGAAGCGCGGCTAACAGATGCGGTCAGTCAAACTCGGCTGCCATACAGCGCAGCTCTTCCTGATAGTCTTCCCAGCGCATATGCGCCCAATTGTGCTTGCCGTTTGCATCGAGCCATTTGGAGAGCCTATCAACCTGCTCTTCTGTAGCCAGCGCGAATTCAAACTCTTCGTTAAGGTAGTGGGATTTTACTTGCTCATATGTCATTTTGTTTGTCTCCATGTTTGTGTTGTGCAATCAGTATCAGATATTTTTTGCATATGCTCAATACAGATAATGAGCAAGTGACGTAACGTCACAAACTGACTTGCCTCCACGCAACACACCTCAACGCCGCAGCGCAGAGGCGCGCCCGCGTAGTTGAACAAGCGTTCAATTGCAATATCTAGAATGTGGCAGAAGTGTGGCACAAGTGCGGCGCAGGTTAGGCGCAATACAATGCGCGCAGCTTGAGGTATCTATGTACCACAATGCTTAACATGTTAAACAAGTGTTCGCTTATATTCAGGATGGTGAATGTCAAAAGCCCCCCCCGGTCAAGCATTTGCGGGGTAGTGTTATTATTATACAATCCACACACACGGGTGCCACCCCCCCGTACCCCCTTGCCAATCACATGCTACACAGCGTAAAATTATAAAAAATGGGAGTTTATCAAATGGCAGGCAAGGCGTTACAAAAGCGAATACTGTCCGATGTCACCAAGCAAGGCGGCGCAGAGTATTTGTTTGAATATTTTTCTTCTGGCGGCACAATGGCGCAACTTGCGGCGCACTATGAGTGCAGCCGGGGTTATGTCAGCACGGCACTGCACAAGGTTCCTGAGTATTCCGAGGTTATAAACAAGGCTCGGCAGGAGGCAGCTGACGCGCTGGTTGAGCAAGGCTTGGAGATGGTTGACGCGTTAGATGGCGGCAGCTCCACGCAGGAGATTGCTGCCACGCGTGAGAAGGTGCAGTGGCGTAAGTTTATGGCTGGCTCGTATAATCAGGAGCGTTACGGCAATCGGCCTCAGACCAATGTTACGATTAGCGTGAGCGACATGCACTTGGACGCGTTACGCAAGGTTAATGCTGACTTGGCGCAGATTGATGCTGAGGACCGCCAGCGTGAGGTGATGGCTATTGACGCGGATTACAAGGATGTCACCGATGAGTGAAGCTAACCCGTTAGAAGAGTTTGTGCTGCGTTACCGCGATGACCCTGCGCTGTTTGTGCAGGAGGTGCTGGGCGCTACTCCGCACGATTATCAGGCTGAGTTTCTGCGGGCTGTTGCAGACGGTGAGCGCAAGGTTAGCATCCGCAGTGGCCACGGCACGGGTAAGTCTACGTCGGCTAGTTGGATTATGCTGTGGTTTGTTTTGCTGCGTTTTCCGAATAAGGTTGTTGTCACGGCGCCGACCAGTGGCCAGCTGTTTGATGCCTTGTTTGCCGAGCTGAAGCGTTGGATTAACGAGCTGCCGCCGCAGTTAAAGGTTTTGCTTACGGTTAAGTCTGACCGGGTTGAGCTGAACGCGGCTCCAAGCGAGGCTTTCATTTCGGCTAGGACAAGCCGTGCGGAAACGCCGGAAGCGTTAGCTGGGGTTCACTCGGAGAATGTGCTGTTGGTTGTGGACGAGGCTTCTGGTGTGCCTGAGAAGGTGTTTGAGGCTGCTGCTGGCTCGATGTCTGGCCACGCTGCGACTACGATTTTGCTGAGCAACCCGACGCGTTCGTCTGGCACGTTTTACGAGAGCCAGACGCGGATGGCTGACAGCTGGTGGACACGGCGTTGGTCGTGCATAGATAGCCCGCTTGTGTCTGACGAGTTTGTTGACGAGATGCGTATGCGGTATGGCGAGGACAGCAATGCCTTTCGCATTCGTGTGCTTGGCGAGTTTCCTATGGCGGATGACGACACGATCATTCCGTTTCACTTGGTTGAGAGCGCGATACATCGTGACGTTGAGGTGACGCCTGACGTTAAGCCTATTTGGGGTTTAGACGTTGCGCGCTTTGGCTCGGACAAGACTGCTCTGTGCAAGCGGTATGGCAATGTTGTGACTGAGATTACCAGCTGGCAGGGTTTGGATTTGATGCAGACTGTCGGGCGCGTTATGGCCGAATACGAAGGCTTATCGCCTTCTATGCGGCCCAGCGAGATATTGGTTGACAGCATTGGCGTTGGCGGCGGTGTGGTTGATAGGCTGCGCGAGCTTGGTGCGCCGGTTAGGGGCATTAACGTGGGCGAGGCTCCTGCTATGGGCAAAACGCACATGAACTTGCGCAGCGAGCTTTGGTTTAAGGCAAAGGGTTGGCTTGAGGATCGGTCGTGCAAGCTGCCGAAGGACGACCAGCTTCTCGCGGAGCTGACTGCAATTAGATACAGCTTCACATCGTCAGGCAAAATGAAGGCTGAAAGTAAGGATGAGATGCGCAAGCGTGGGTTAAGGTCGCCTGACCTTGCGGATGCTTTATGTCTGACAATGGCCAGCGACGCTGCGACTGCGTTATCTGGCGCAATGTCAAGTTGGAAGCAATCCATTAAACGCAATTTAAAAGGCATTGCATGAAGCCAGTTCCGTTCCACAAGCTGTCGCCTAAGATGAAAAACATCCGCATGAACCAGTGGATTAAAACTTATATTGGCCGAGGTTTAAGTTTAGAGGATGCCCAGCACGCAGCAAGGTGGCGCGCTGGCCATTGGAAGCTAAATGCGCGTATGGAGAAGGTTCTAGCGGATATTGAGGATGTGTGATATGCAGCCTGCGTGGTATTATTAATTAAACTGTGCTAATGTGCAAAAAAAGCTAGAGGATAATGATATGAAACCATGTAAAGGTTGCCCCACCCCAGCAGCATGCAAACGTGCAGGCAAATGTCTTGCGAAAAAATACGGAAAATAAGTCATGGGCATTTTTGATTTTTTAGGCGACTTATCTTCAAAGCGCAGTAAAGAGCTTGGCCTTGGCGGCATACAGTCTTTGCTTGGCACGCGCCGCGCTGCACAAGCTGGCGCAATTGGCGATGAGATGATGGGAATTACAAACAAAGATAGTTTGCCCGGTTACTTTAATGAGCAGACGCGTGAGTATGTTCCTTGGTACGTTGATTTGTTTGACGGCGGTGGATTGAATGCTGCTGGCAGTGTAGCGGAGCAAGAGGCTGCGCAGTCTATGGCTGCTAGCGTTACGCCCGGTAGTAGCCCCGGCGGCGCTCCTACGCAATCTCCCGGTTTGCTTGCAAATAATCAATTTTCTGACATGGAGCGTAGGCAAAGGTCAAACCCACTTGAGCCATTTGGCGGGTTTGGTCCTGCAATACAAGATACGCCAGACACGTCATATTACACGCCACCTTCGTCTATGCAGATGCCAACTCCCGCTGGTCCGGGTATGCCAAGTTATACGCCTCCTTCATCTATGCAGATGCCTACCCCAGCTTCAGCTGCAAGGCCTTTTACCCCTGCGCCTGAAAGCACGCCTCGTTTAAGCGAAATGCAAACGCCTATGATGCAGCACCCTGAGTTTCCACAGTTTGTTGATATTATGAAAAGAGCAGGCAACGAGTCTGTATTCCAAAACCCAGAGCAAGCTTCGTTTGTGTTTAATAGCTACCTAAAGCAAATAGGTTATAAGTAATGGCAATAACAACTTACGCAGAGCTGCAATCTAACGTCACGGATTTTCTTAACCGTGATGATTTGGCGTCGGTTACGCCGACGTTTATATCGCTGGCCGAAGCTGACATGCAGCGTCAGGTGCGTCACTGGCGTCAGGAGAAGCGCAGCACTGCGGAGCTTGACACGCAGTACAGCGCAATCCCCGCTGACTTTCTTGAGGCTATTCGGTTTTACATTACGTCGGGCGAGACGCGTCCGCTTGAGTTAATAAGCCAGTTTCAGTTGCTTGACCGCAAATATAAGAGAGCGAACACCAGCGGTGAGCCAGCTTATTATGCAATTACTGCCGGTGAGATTGAAATATTCCCTGCGCCTGATGGCACTTACACTGCCGAACTATATTACAACGCGCGCATTGAGCCTTTGACTGACAGCAATACATCCAACTGGATGTTGGAATACTTCCCTGACGCATACTTGTATGGTTCACTCATACACTCCGCGCCATACTTGAAGGATGATGCGCGCTTGCAAATTTGGGCAGCTTTGTATCAAAGCGCGATTGATGCTATAAACATGTCAGGTGAAAAAGCTAAATTTGGCGGATCAGGCCGTCGCATGAAAATAAGGGCTTACTAACATGAGTTTTTCAAACACATTTGAGACCACAGTTTTAACTTGGGTCTTTACGAACAGCGCAGCGACCCGCCCAACCGCGTGGTATATTGCACTTTACACTGCATCGCCATCTGATCCCGGTGGCGGAACTGAAGTCACTGGCGGCGGTTATGCGCGTCAAGCCGTTACGTTTACTGTTTCCGGCAACACGGCTTCTAATACTGCCGCGATTGAGTGGCCAGTTGCTACAGCGGGCTATGGCACGGTGACTGACGTTGGCGTGTTCGACGCGGCGTCTGGCGGCAACTTGATTGCTTACGCGGCGCTGACCACCAGCAAAGCGATTGACACGGGTGATGTGTTTAGGCTCCCAGCGGGTGATCTCGACGTTACGCTTGACTAATGGCTGAGTATCGTTCTGGCTACGGCAGAGCTACATACGGCTCGTATAACTACGGGTTGGATGGCTTTGTCACTGACGGCGCTGGCACGATTATTGTCACGACAACAACGGCTGCGGCCTCGGTTCGTGTTAGGCTAGACGCATCTATCGTTGTAAGCGTGTCTACGACATCGTCAGAGGCCGTTAGAGTGCGTGAAGCGTCTGCGTCCAGCACGACATCAACCACGACCACTTCCGCCGCCCAGCGCGTGCGTGAGAGCGATGCAGCGTCAACCTGCGCTTCAACGACTTCGGCTGCGTGTAATCGCGTTCGCACTGTTGATAGCTCAATTGCTGCTGCGTCAACCACCAGCGTTGACATGGTTCGCGTCAGGCCCACTGCGTCGGCAATATCTGCCGCGTGCAGCACGTCGGCTACAGCTGAGGCGATTTACATTAGCAGCGCTGACATTGCCTGCGTTATAACATCTGTAGCAACGTGCAATCGCGTTCAGTCCAGCGGTGCTTTAATTAGCGCTCTTTTGAGTACGACGTGCAATGCTGTTAAAAAGTGGGAGCCGATCCCTGACACGCCAGAAGTTTGGACTGGTGTTGATCCGTCTAGCAAAGTGTGGCAAGATGCAGGCAGCACGCCAGAAAGCTGGTCGGCTGTTCCCCCCACATCAACGGACTGGACACCCGCCTCGGCTGCAAGCGAAACTTGGGCTGACGCCGCATAGGAGAATATCATGGCTGATACAACGACCACAGCATATGGCTTAACGAAGCCAGAAATCGGTGCATCTGAGGATACTTGGGGTACAAAGATCAACACTGATCTTGATACGCTTGACACGGTTGTAAATGCAATTGGCGGTAAGACTGCTGCTGGTACGTTGTCTTACGCAAATAGCGCGAAGCTGGCGACGACTGCCACGGGTGTAGACGTAACTGGCACAGTCACGGCTGATGGGCTGACTGTTGAAGGGCCAAATTCTGCAACTGTGTCCATTATTGCTCCAACTGATAATGCAACTCTTGAGATAAGAGGTGGCAATTCAGATGCAGGAGTTGAAGAAGCTAATATTGTGTTTTACCAAAATAATGCAGGAAAGTGGCAGCTAGGTAATGCAACCGATAATTCATTTAAACTCTATAACTATGCGGTAAGTAATTATGCGTTAACCATTGATAGTAACAACGACATCAGCTTCTACGAGGACACAGGCACAACGCCAAAGTTCTTCTGGGATGCGAGTGCGGAAAGCTTGGGGATTGGCACGAGTTCGCCTAGTGCAAAACTTGAAGTAAGCGGCCCTAGTGTCTCTGGTTACGGACAGTTTGTCATAAAGTCAGACACCGTGCCGCAAATGACTTGGTATCAAGGCACGACCCTTGAAGCTAATGCTTACGCAGATGGGTCAAAGATGGTGCTTGGCTCAATAACGTCAACACCGCTTGTGCTTAGAACTACAGGCACAGAACGCATGCGCATCGACAGCAGCGGTAATGTAGGGATTGGGACGAGTTCGCCAACTGCTAAACTAACAGTACAGACTTCAGCAGGGTCTTTGAGTGTAGACGCTTTAGGAGGTGGTTCTGCACAAATAACAAGTCCAACAAGTTTAGGTTTTAACGTAGCATCTGCTTATAATCATCATTTTTATGTTAATAGCTCAGAAGTCATGCGCATCGACAGCAGCGGTAATGTTGGGATTGGGACGACTTCGCCTAGTGCAAAAATACACAGCGTTGACAGTAATGGGAATGTGTTGCGGCTGCAAAGAGATGGTGCGTTCACTGGTTCTTGGGATGTTGATATTGGGTCGTTTACCACTGGCGACTTTACTATTTATGACAACGAAAACTCACAAAGAGCCATTGCAATTGCAAAGCTGACAGGGTTCTCTGGCAATTCTGCTGTTTACATCGACTCGTCAGGCGCAACAAGTATTGGGACAACAACATCGTCTGGGCAATTAACGGTTAAAGCAACTGCGGATAGAGCCGCTGGGTCTTTCATTGTCAATGCAAACGGTGATTCAGCTATTTCAATTAAGAATAGTTCTTCAACAACAGTTGGGACTATAGTGGCTAGCGCTTCAGCCACAGCCTACAACACATCGTCCGACTACCGCCTAAAGACTGACGCACAGCCAATGACAGGCGCATCTGCCCGTGTCCAAGCACTGAACCCAGTCAACTTTGAGTGGATTGCAGACGGCACTCGTGTTGATGGCTTCCTTGCACATGAAGCACAGGCTGTTGTCCCTGAAGCTGTCACAGGCACGAAGGACGCCATGCGTGACGAGGAGTATGAAGTTACACCAGCAGTATTAGACGATAATGGCAATGTCGTTACTGAAGCTGTTATGGGTACTCGCAGCGTTCCTGACTACCAAGGCATTGACCAAAGCAAACTCGTACCTTTGCTGACTGCTGCACTGCAAGAAGCTCTCACTAAAATTGATGCGCTTGAAACCCGCATTACAGCCCTAGAAGGATAAACATCATGGCCGTAACATTTAACTGGACAATCCCAACCTGCGAACATGAAGTCGCAACAGGTGGAATTAACGTAGTACACTGGCGCTGCACAGGCGTTGACGGAGATCACTCTGCGTCCTCCTATGGCACAGTAGGCTTAACACCTGACCCTGACGCATCTGACTTCGTTGCGTATGCTGACGTGACTGAAGCACAGGCGCAGGGCTGGGTCTGGGCCAGCGTATCACAGGCTGATACGGAAGCTGCTATTGCTGCAAAGATTGATGCGATGGCAAACCCAACCGCTGCCTCGGGAACACCTTGGGCGGCTTAACTTAACTTAACTTAAAAGGAGATCACGATGGCCGAAGATAAAAAGGTAATCACGATCAACGATGTTGACTACACAGAAGACCAGCTAACCGATCAGCAGAAAGTGATGATTAACCACGTCAACTCCCTGCAACAGAAGATCAACTCGGCCCAGTTTAACTTGGATCAGTTGATGGTCGGCAAGGACGCTTTTGTAAACATGCTGACGGCTTCACTTGAAGCACCAGCGGAAGACGAAGCTGAATAGCTCGCACGATATAACGCAACTGGCCAGCTATATGCTGGCCTTTTGCATATTTGGTACAATGTGCTATATTGGCCGCAATGCGTTTTCCGAGAGGCGACAATGGCTTTAATTGATCTAAACATTCCAGCTGGCGTCTATCGCAACGGCACTGACTTGCAGAGCATGGGCCGTTGGCGTGATGCAAGCCTCATTCGCTGGCATGACGGCGTTATGCGTCCGGTAGGTGGGTGGCGCACGCGCAACAACAACGCTGCAAACGCAAGCATACGCGGCATGACCACTTGGATCACAAATAGCAGCGACCGCTGGATTGCCGCTGGCACATACAACAAACTTTATACTTGGGCCGAGACTGGCACTCAGTATGACATTACCCCGGTTGGCTTAACTGCTGGTCGTGAGGACGCAATATCCTTCACAGGCTACGGCGGCGCGGAGTTTGGCGCATACGCATACGGCATTGCCCGGCCTGACACAGTTCGCATCCAGCCAGCGACCAGCTGGGACTTGGAAACGTGGGGCGAATACTTGCTGGCGTGCAACGAGGACGATGGCAAGATTTACGAATGGCAACTTGGCACAGGTACGCCCGCTGCGGTTTTGTCTAACGCGCCGACAAGCAATCTTGGTTGCGTTGTAACTGAGGAGCGTTTTTTGTTTGCGCTTGGCGCGGGCGGCAATCCTCGCAAGGTGCAGTGGTCTGACCGTGAGGATAACAATTCATGGACGCCAGCCGCTACAAACGAGGCGGGTGATCTTGAGCTAAACACGTCTGGCGCATTGATGAAGGGCGTGACTGTTGCCGGTCAAACCTTGCTTTTGACAACGCGCGATGCCCACGTTGCCAACTACATTGGCCCGCCATACGTTTACGGCATTGAGCGCGTTGGCACGTCTTGCGGGCTTGCAGCAAAGCAGGCTGCCGTTGTTGTGGATGCGGGTGCATTCTGGATGGGCGTTAATTCGTTTTACGTTTACACGGGCGGTCAGGTTCAGGAGTTACCCTGCGACGTGTCAGATTATGTTTTCAATGACATCAACCGTGGTCAAATCAGTAAAGCGTTTGGAATGTCCAATTCCATGTTTGGCGAGATTACTTGGTTTTACCCAAGCGCGGCGTCAACGGAAAACAATCGCTATGTGACGTTTAATTACACAGAAAACACATGGTACATTGGCGAGCTGGCCCGCACAGCTGGCGTTGACCGCAGCGCATTCCGCCAGCCAATGATGGCTGACCCAGCGGATTACAAAATTTACGAGCATGAGATTGGCTTTGATTATGGCGCTTTGACACCTTACGCCGAGACGGGTCCGTTCCGCATTGGCGCTGGGGATCAAGTTATGAGCGTGACTGAGCTTCTGCCGGATGAAAAGTCGCAAGGTGACGTAAATGCCGTCTTTAAGACGCGCTTTTACCCAAATGGCACTGAGCGGTCATACGGGCCTTACTCTATGAGCAACCCAACATCTGTGCGGTTTACCGGGCGTCAAGTGCGGATGCGCGTTGAGGGCCAGCGCTTGTCTGATTGGCGCGTTGGCATTAATCGGCTTGAAGCTGTTGGCGGTGGCCGTCGATGACGCAGCAAAACCGTCCACCAGAGCCGCGAGATAAGGACTGGCAGACGTGGGGTCGGCGCATGATGTCGTACCTCTCGCAAACTCGTTCTGCGCTGGTTCAGCAGACTGGCGACGAAAGCGCTGCCGATGATGGCACGTTGATGTGGGACAGGGAAAACTTGTATCCGGTTGTAAGCAAAAACGGCGCGTGGGTTCAAGTTGTGTTAGAGGACGGCAATGCCAGCGGCTCAATTACAACTGACCAAACAGCTGTTGCGATAAACACAGCGTACGCTTTAACGTACACTTTATCATCATCTGATGGCATTACTAGCGGCACACCAGCCTCGCGCTTGGTATTCGAGGAAGCTGGCGAGTACATGGTTAGCTTTTCGGCGCAGATTTCGTCCACATCCAGTTCAACTGTAAACTTCTGGTTTTGGCCTCGCGTCAACGGAGTTGACCTTGCGGGTTCGACTATGAAAAATGCTTTGCATCAAAACGGCGCAACTCTTGTGGTTAGCCGATCTGCAATACTTGACCTTTCCGCTGGAGATTACTTAGAGGCCATGTGGGCAGTTGACAGCACCAGCGGTTTTCTTGATGCAACTGCGGCAACGGCGTTTGCACCCGCAGCACCAGCGTCCACTATTGCAATAACGAGGCTGCATGGATAACGAGATTAGCAGATGTCGAAAGTGGATTGAGGCCGCGTTGGAGTATTCCGGCGGCACGCACGACTTTGAAGATATTGTCGCTGGATTGCATCGTGGCGTGTTGCAGTTGTGGCCAACGCCAAAGGGGTGCATAGTAACTGAAATTGTGGTATATCCCAAAAAGAAAGTTTTGAATGTCTTTCTCGGCGGCGGTGAATTGGAGCAGATTTTGGATATGCACAGCGATGTGATAGCATGGGCTAAGGCGCAAGGCTGCTCCGCCCTAACAATGTCTGGCCGCACTGGCTGGAAGAAACCATTAAAGGCGCATGGCTGGAAAGCTCAACACGCCTCATACGTCAAGGAGTTCGCATAATGGCTGGCGGAAAAGGTGGATCAACAACCTCATCGGTTACAATCCCAGAATACATTGAGGCCGCTGCACAGCGCAACCTAAACAAAGCTGAGCGCATTTCGCAAATCGGCTATACGCCGTATTACGGTCCAGACGTTGCAGCGTTTACGCCCATGCAGCAGGCTGGCTTCCAAAACATTGCCGACACAGCCGGCGCGTTTGGTGTGTCGGGTGGGGGCATGTCCCAGCAAGACATTATGGGCGGCATGGAGCCAGCGACAACTTACGCAGGCGGCGTGCAGGGTTACTCCTCTGCCCCAATCTATGAGCAAGCCTTGCAGACATTGGGTGAGCAGCGTCCCGGCCAGAAGGCTTACATTGATAGCTTCTTTATTGATCCTTATTCCGGCGGAGTTGCTGCGAATAACTTTGCTCCGATTGATTATACGCAATATGGCACAATGGCGGATCAAGCTGCGGCTCAGCGGGCCAACGAATTGGCAATTGCTCAAACTGCCGCTGTGCCAGCTACCAACACTGGGACTGGGTTTGCCTCAAGTGAACTTTCTGCCGCTCTGCCCGGTGGTGTAAACGATCCGTTTCTTACAAGCCCAATTAGCCAAGCAATAGCAGAGGCTACGGACACGCAGCGCCCCGTAGGCGCACCAGAAACATCAATACGTCCAGTTGCTCGCCCTGACGATCTTGGCCTTATTGACCCTAGCCAGCAAGCCAGCTCAGCAATCACCACTCCAGCCGAAGGCATAACAGACACATCTACTGCCGGAACTGGCACGCAGATTCTTAATGATCTTACCGAGTTCGGCACTGGCCTTGCGAGTAATACGCTTGCAGGCAACATTCTACTCGGCCCATCGTACAATGTTGGTGGCGCAAATAACCCAATTGAAACTCCGACCATTGCAGAAATGCAGGCAAGCGCGCCTCCGGGGATGACATATCAACCGTCAACGGGTTCTTATGTTGCTGCTCCAGTTGTTACAGCTCCAGTTCAAAACAATAACAATGATAACAACAATACGGCGCATAAAGAAATGATGGCGGCCACTTCTTCCGCTCCAGTGACGTCAATTCGCCCAATCTCACGGGATGACGCCTCCGGAGGTGCAGACACAGGCGGCGGCGGTTGCGTAGTTGCAACCCACGCAGTTAATTCAGGCGCGTTTTCACCAGCCACCAAGCGCGAAGCCGTTGTGTGGTGTATGCAAGTTCTTCACGGCAAGTGGTGGGGCGAAGCAATCCGCAGAGGCTATCGTCATCTTGGCCGTAGCAAGATTGAGCAAGGCAAGGCCGCCGAACATTACCAAGAGTTCCGCGATTATATTAACTTTGCTCGCGGCAAGAAACGTACAATTAAGGGCGCTATTCACTTTGCAGCCCGCACAGCCCAATTCTTTGCAGTTGGCCTAGTAAAGAAGGATTCGTGAAATGACTCTCATGTCAAACCCGATGTTGGACCCAGTATATCGTGATTACGTTAACTCGTCCTCAACTCCAGCAGGCCAATCTCAACCAGTAAAAACATTCGGCGAGAAAATGGGCGGTCTTGGAATGAATAAGGGTGGCGGCGCCTCAGCTGCTCCGGCAGTGATGCCGAACCAACCTCAACCTACAAGCGGCGGTCTTGGAGGCGGTAAGGGCGGCGGTGCGGCTGCGAGTCCTGCAATTCCTCTTACGCCTAATGGGCAATCGCAAACCACGGCTTCAGGACTTGGCGCACAGCCTCAACCGCCAATGGCTATGCTTCCTCAGCCACAGCAAACGGCTCAACAGCCCGGTTTTAACGTAAACACCGCATCAGCAGGCGCATTGCAAGGCGCACTTGGCGCAACACAGCAGGCAATGCAAGGCCCGTTAAATGTTGGCGCGTACGCAAACCCGTACACAAGCGCAGTCATTGACCGCACTCAGCAAGACATTGAGCGCCAGCGTCAGATGGCAATGAACACGCTCGGTGCGCAGGCAACTGCGGCCAAGGCATTCGGCGGGTCTCGCCAAGGTGTTGCAGAAGGAGTCCTGGCTGGCGAGTATGGTCGCATATCCGGCGATATGGCAGCGCAACAGCGTCAAGCAAACTATAGCCAAGCCTTGCAAGCCGCGATGGCTGATCGCACATCTCGTCTTGGCGCTGCGTCTCAAATGGGGCAGCTTGGCCAGCAGGCGTTCCAAACGGGTCAAACTATTCAGCAGCAACAGCAGCAAGCTGGTTTGCTTCAGCAGGGCATTCAGCAAGCGCTTATCGACGCTGCCAAGGGTCAATACGCTGGCTACACTGGCGCGCCACAGCAAGCGCTTCAAGCACCGCTGGCTGCGCTTGGCGTTACGCCAACGCCGCAAACTACAACAAATTCCATGCAGCCCGGCTTGTTTAATTACTTGCAGCTCGGCGCAGGCATATTGGGTTAGAACAGGGGTCTAAAATGGTTATGAATCCAGATCAGCAAGCAAGCAAGCCGCGCGGTGGCTTGCTCGGCTTATTTGATAAAGCCATGAAAAAGGACGAGGACACTGGCCTTAGCCCGCTGCAAAACTTTGCTGCGGCGCTTGACCCTTTGATCCTGAAAGACTTGCGTGGCGGAGAGGGTATTCGCCAGCAAGGCGTTCAGCGTGCAGCCACTATGTCAAAAAACAAAACTGTTGACATGCTGCGCCAGCAAGGTCGGAACGACCTAGCAGACGCAGTGATGAATCGCACCATTGGCGCGAAAGAGGCGTTTAGTATTTTGCAGAGTGAGAAAGCTGCTAATTTGGCGTTTAGTCGTCAACAAGCTCTTGCTGCGGGCAAAACAAAAGACACTGCATTAATTCGAAATGCAATTGCTGCTGGTTTGAAGCCCGGCACAGAAGAATACAGCAAGTACATACTTAGCGGTGGCGATGTTTATGGAACAGGCGCGCCTGTTGAGTTTGGCACACTTGATAAAGGCACTATGATGGTGCAGGGCCGAGACGAGCAGGGCAACCTTACATATAAAGTTGTGCCTATTCCGGGGTCCAAGGCGGCGGCTGATGTGGAGCAGGCGGCAACGGCAAGAGAGGCCGGAACTTCAGCGAAGGTAACTTCTGGCACCACTGTGCTTGGCGACATAAGTGAAATGAAGTCTCAGGTTCAAGACAGCCCATATTTAACTACTGGACCAGTAGCTACAGTGTTAAAGAAATTTGGCTACACAAAAGCCATTGACGTTGAGCAACTTGGCGAAACGATTAGGTCAAACATTGGTTTTGATAGACTGCAAAGAATGCGAGACGAAAGCCCTACTGGTGGCGCGCTAGGTCAGGTCGCTGTTCAAGAACTTAATGCCTTGCAGGCAAGTTTGGGTAGTTTAAGCACCGCACAGTCTGCTGGTCAGTTGGTACGGAACCTTGAGCGACTTGAACAACAGTACAAAGAATCAATGCAAAGGATACTTAGCACTGAAGGTGGCAGCTCATATTTCACTCAGGGTCAAATTGATGCAATAACAGCTCCAACATCCAGTGGCGCTCAAACCATAGAAGCTGACGATGGAACTTACATTATAAAAGAGAAAACGAGGTAAGTTGTGCCAACTTTTGAAATAACTGCACCGAATGGTAAGACGTATGAAGTTACTGGAAAGAGCGCTGAAGGCGCTTATGCTGCCTTAAGAAGCAGCCTTGGTGGTAGCGGTCTTTCTTCTAATAAGCCTGCAACTGCGCCAACCCCAACTGAGCCATACGTTGATGAAAAAGGCGTAACTCGCTACCCAAACTTGCAGCAAGTTGAGAGCGGTGCGTTTGAGGATATTGCTGGAGCTGGTCTTGCTGGCATGGCGCGTGGCGCCAAGGGTCTAGCTGAGACCCCAGAAATGCTTGGTCGAGCGGTAATCCGTGGAGGCCAAGAATTAGCGCAGCTTGCTGGCGCTGAGATTGAAAAAGAAATGCCTATACTGGATACGAAAACGGGTAAAGGCATTGAGACTGCGCTTTCTGCCTTTGGCGGCGACAAGGCTATGGCGTACCGTGGCAAAAGCACGCCTGCGCAATTTGCGGGTACTATAGGTGAGTTTGTTGGACCCGGAGGTATATTGGGTGGCGGTAAAAAGCTAATGCAGGCTTCTGTTGCCGCTGGCGCTGGAAGTGAAGCTGCTGGTCAGGCGACTGAAGGTACGGAGTTTGAGCCTTATGCAAGAATTGCTGGCGCTCTAATTGCACCATACGCGGCAAATAAAACGCTATCAGCCTTTCAGAAGAAAAACGTGACCTCCCCAACGCTTCCAACATTAAAGGCAGAAAAAAACTCCGCGTATGATCTTTTAAAGTCAGAGGGAACTGGCTTAACAGGTACGCAGACAGCATACTTGGTACAGGACATGAGAAGCGTCCTAAACATGGACGACATCATACTATCAGCAAAGCCGTCTGTTGAAAAAGCTCTGGCCCTTGTTGATGAGGTCGAAAAGTCTGGGGCAATGAATTTGTCAAAGTTTAACGAGCTTCAAAAGGCTTTGGGAAAAATATACAAGACAGCGCCGGACGCGCCAGAGGTCTTGTCGATGCTGAAGAAAATGGATGACGTTCTTGCTGACGGCAGTAAGGATGCTGCGTTAATGCAGGCCGCAAAGGCAGCAAATTCTAAATACGCAAAAGCCCGGATGTTAGACAAGTATTTTGCGCAGGCAACTCAAAACGCAAAAAAAGGCAATTTAATACCTAAGACTGGTGAGGCGTTTCAAGCCGCTGCTACCAAAATACTGAACAACGACAGGGCCGCTGCATTTTGGTCGCCCGATGAATTAGCCGCGCTAAAAAAGGTTGCAGACGGCACGATAGGCAGCAAAGTATTAGCAACGATTGGCAAGTTGGCCCCTACATCTAACGGTTTAACCTCTGGGATGAGTATTGCCCTTTTGTCTATTCCCGGCAATTTCGCCTATGAAATCATGGGCATGACGGCAGCCTCTTTTGCGAAGTTGGGCTACAACGCTAAAATCAAAACCTCTCGCAAGGCTCTTGAAGATTTAGTTCGCTCTGGCGGCGTTGCGGAGCCTTCAAAAGTTGTAACCCAAGAATTAGTCCAAGACATAGTTGCTAGATTAAGCGGCTTGCAGGCTCAGGAGCAGCAATAATGGAACTTAAACCAAAATCACGCAGCGAAATTGAGGCCATTGTTCAGGACGCAATCTCAAGTGCAGTGGACTTCATTGAGAGTGAGATTAGTGATGACCGGATCAAGGCTCAACGCTACTACGACGGCGAGGTTGATCTTGGCTATGAGGATGGACGCAGCAAGGTTGTAGCCACAAAAGTACGGGATACTGTACGTTCCGTGAAGCCAAGCCTAATGCGCATATTCCTCAGCACAGCCAAGCCCGTTGAATTTGTGCCGCGTGGCCCAGAGGACGTGGCAATGGCCGAGCAGGCCACTGAGTTTATGCACCACGAGTTTACCCGACTGAACGGATACCGCGTCATCAACGACGCCTTCCAAGATGCGTTGGTTAAAAAGCAAGGTATCGTGAAGGCATACTGGATGACATATCCAGAGGCCGAGATTTTCACATTCACCGACTTATCCGACGATGAATACACATATCTGGTGGACGATGATGCGGTAACTGTGCTTGAGCATAGCGTTGAGATGGCAGTCTCAATGGATCAGATGGGTATGGAGATTGAGCTGCCCGTGCATAGCGTAAAGTTAAGCCGCCAGAAAGAAATGGGTGAGCTGTGCATTGAAAGCGTCCCGCCGGAAGAGTTCTTCATCAACCGTGACGCACGCAGCTTTGACGATGCGTATATAGTTGCGCATCGCACAGACATGCGCGCTGGCGACTTGATTGCGATGGGCTACGATCCTGACGTTGTTCTCAAGCTGGATAGCTTGGAGAGCGGGTCAGAAATGACAGAGGCAGAGGTGTATGAGCGCCGTGGCTATGACATGGATACCTCTGACGATGATGAGCAAGACCCGGCAATGCGCAACGTCACTGTGACGGAAGCGTACATGCGAATTGATGCTGACGGAACTGGCGTGCCAATTCTGCACAAGCTCACATGCGGTGGCACTGCCTATGAGTTGCTGGACGTTGAGCCATGCGATGAGTTGCCGTTTGCCAAGTTTGAAATCGACCCGGAGCCACACACATTCTATGGCCGCTCACTGGCCGAGATTGTTATGGATGACCAAGACGCTGCCACATCTGTGCTGCGTTCCATCCTTGATAACGTGGCAATGACAAACAACCCTCGACTTGGCATCGTTGAAGGCGCAGTTAATATTGACGACGTTCTAAACAACGAGATTGGCGCAATCGTGCGTATGCGCCAGCCCGGCTCAGTACAAGAGTTGTCCGTTCCATTTACTGCCGGGCAGACGCTTGGCGCGCTGACATACCTAGATGGCCTCGTAGAGAGCAAGACAGGCGTTTCTAGAGCCTCAATGGGCCTTGACCCAGATGCAATGCAGTCAACCACAAAGGCTGCTGTGCAGGCCACTGTGCAGGCCGCAGCGGGTCAGGTTGAGGTTATGGTGCGCAACCTTGCCGATGGTATGCGTGATCTATTTGGCATCATGCTGCGCTTGATGAGCAAGAATGTTGACGAAGAGCAAATGATGCGGATGAATGGCTCGTTTGTGCCAGTTGACCCGCGCGTTTGGGATCAGTCGATGGACGTGAGCATCAACGTGGGCCTCGGCACTGGCCGTGAGGAAGAGAAGGCAATGGCTCTCAGCCAAGCCCTCCAGATGCAAACAATGGTTTATCAAACATACGGCCCGATGAATGGTCTGGTGAGCCTGACCAACATTCGCAACACGCTGGCAGATCAGCTTGCTGTTGCAGGCATACGCAACGCAGACCGTTACTTTGCACCAATCACGCCAGAGATTGAAATGCAGATGTTGCAGATGCAGCAACAGGCACAGGCCCAGCAGGGTCAGGCCGCTGATCCAAACGCCGCGTTCTTGCAGGCTGAGCAAATGAAGGCTCAGACAAAGGCGCAGACAGACATGGCGAAGTTGCAACTTGAAATGCAGAAGGCTGCCGCAAATGATGATCTCAAACGGGATCAGATGGCGCAGGACTTGCTGGTTGATGCCGCCAAAATCTATGGCGAATACGGCACAGCGGTTGACGTTGCCCGCGTGCAGGCTGAGCAGGATAAAATGCGCATGATTGGCGGCATGGCTCAGGGAGTGCCGCAGCAATGACAACAGATATACGCATAGAGGCCGATGAGGCACGTCGCTTGAAAAACGACACTGCATTTAAGCAGTTTATGCAGAGTGTGCGCGAAAATCAAATGCAGATTTTCGCAAGCAGTGGGGCGGCTGACGTAGCTGTCCGTGAGGAGGCGCACGCGATACTGCGCGCGCTTAACCAGATCGAAGTGAACCTTGACGCCGCGCTTGCGGCAGAGACACTTTTGGATCGCAAACAGAGGAAGTAGCACCGATGGAATCGACTACCCTAGAACAAGCCGCAGAGAGCCTGCTGGCAACCTCCGAGGAAGTATCCGCAGGAGAAGATAATCTTGACGCAGCCGTCAATGAGATTACTGAACCCGATGACGGTCAGGTTGAGGAAGTCGAAGCTGGCGGTGAAGAGCAAGATGACGTTGAGGCATCCAGCGAGGATCAGGATGAGTATGATCTTGATGATGTCGAGGTTGACGACGAAGACCCTGTAGAGGCTACTGAAGACACCACTGTTTTCTCCGTCAAAGTTGACGGCAAGGAAGAACAGTGGACACTGGATCAGTTAAAGCAATCTGCTGCGGGACAAGCGGCAATTAATAAGCGGTTTCAAGAAGTTGCTGAGGCGCGTAAGCAAATTCAGCAACAGGCAGCCGCATTGCAACAGCAGCAACAGCAAATTGTTCAGCTGCACCAGCAAGCGCAAAACGGTGGACTGCAAGCTCCAACCCCGCCAACACGCGAGCTATTTGAAAGTGATCCAATCGGGTACATGGAAGAAAAGCTCAAGTATGACGAGGCTCACGCACAGTACGCCCAAAACATGCAGCAACTAAACCAAGTGCAGCAGCAACGGACGCAGGCTCAAGAACAGGCACGTCAAGCCTACCTTCAAGAGCAAGCGGAACTTCTGCAACGGCACATTCCTGAATTTGCCGACCCCGAAAAGGGAGACAAGCTCAAGAATAGTTTAGTCCAAACTGGCGTTCAGTACGGCTTTACGGAGCAAGAAATGACGGCGGTTACAGACTCACGTTATGTGCGGGCATTGAATGATGCGCGCAAGTATCGCGAGCTGGTTGCGAAGCGCAAGTCAGTACAGGCCAAAGGCGAGAAAGCCCGGCCAGTGGTTAAAGCTGGAGCGAAAAAGCGAAATGATGGCAACGCTGCAACTCGTAACAAAGCGAAAACTCGCTTGCAGAAAACTGGCTCAATCGACGACGCATTGAGCTTGATCTTAAATCA
>Ga0206130_10002663_pt1 | contig 24490 bp, 18 predicted proteins | sample Helgoland_Spring_9_FD_148637 | JGI IMG/M metagenome (GOLD analysis project Ga0206130, IMG submission 148637) | Pelagic subsurface seawater microbial communities from Kabeltonne, Helgoland, North Sea - Helgoland_Spring_Bloom_20160512_1 | ecosystem: Environmental > Aquatic > Marine > Epipelagic ... | reverse complement strand
ACATTTTCGTTTTTTTTTTTTCCACATATTATAATTACAAGATTAATAAAATATTCACTTTAAACAAATTTGATTTTAAGAATTTCTTATTTAAAAAAGAAAATGTCTGAAGATATATTCAATAAAAGATTACTACATGATTACGAAATAAAGGATCAAAAAATAATGAAATTAAAAACCCAAAATATTCTAAATGAAATAGAAATAAATGAACTAGAAGGGGTTTCTTGTATATACCAAAACCAAACAGATTTATCCGATTCAGTTATTTTAAATCTACAAAATAGAAAAATAATAAACATTATGGTTGTTGCCCTAACACAATCTGGTAAAACAGCCGCAATGAGTTCTATTATAAGATCATACTTGAAAAATCCAAAAAATTTAATACCAATTGAGAACATATACATAATAACCGGGTTATCAAGTGTTGATTGGGTATTCCAAACTAAAGAGCGTATGCCAAATTCTATTGAGAATAGAGTTTATCATAGAGATAAATTAACAAATGATTTTGTAAATGATATTATAGAAAAAAAAAATGTGTTAGTAATTATCGATGAAATCCAAATTGCTGCTAAGGAGAATCAAACTTTGTTTAAAATATTTCAAAAAGCAGGATTTTATGACAAACGCACACTACTAAAAAATGATATAAAAATTATTGAATTTACAGCCACTCCTGATGGCACTATTTATGACCTCATGGAATGGGGTGATAATTCAAAAAAAATAAAAATGCTACCGGGAGAAAACTACAAAAGCTGTTTTGATTTATTAGATGAAAATAGACTTTTTCAATACAAAGATCTTTGTTGTTACGATAAAGAAAATGATGTTGTGGATACTGAACTAGCAAATAAAAACATTATAGAAATTAAAAACCAAATAGATAAATTTTATATTCCTATGTATCATATTATCAGAACCCCAAAAGCTGTTTTAGGAGATATTGTAATAGAGAATTTTAGAAATATATTTGGAGAAATAAATTTGTTTAAATATGATAGAGAAAGTGATATGGAAGATATAAATGAATTACTTAAAAATAAACCTGAAAAGAATACATTTATATTTATTAAAGAAAAGTTAAGATGTTCAAAAACATTATTTAAAAAATACCTCGGCATTTTATATGAAAGATATACAAGGAAACCAGATGATGCGGTAGTTATTCAAGGATTATTAGGAAGAATGACCGGGTATGATGATAATACCATGTCAAAATGTTTCACTAATATTTTTAGTATTGTTAAGTATAAAATGTTATGGGATTCTAATTTTGAAAATAAAGAAATTTCCTGGATTTCTAAAACTACTAAATTCTCTAAAAAAATGTTAAGAGGTAAAGGAACTTTTAACGATCCTGAAAATATTGATGGTATGGATCGTGATAGTGATGATAGCGATGATGATGAAGAACCGATAATAAAAAAATTTATAAATTTTATAGATGCTAAAAATTATGTTAAGAGCATTCTTAAAAAGCCTCGTGGTCCAAGAAAACCTCGCGAAAATGAGCATGGGTTGATTTTATCGTGTATTAGATCAATTACTTGTATAAGAAATTGTAATCAAATTTATGAAGAACGGAAATGGGGGCTTAATAAAGAAAATTATAGATTTTATGGATGTTATTCAAATCTAGATTATGCTAATACTTTAGAATATTGGATAATACATTATTAAATACAAAATAATTATGTACATAATAATATATGGAAAAAATAGTTTGTGTTAGTGGATATTTTGATCCTCTACATATTGGTCATATTGAGTATTTTAAAAAATCCAAAGAATTAGGAGATAAATTAATGGTTATTGTTAATAATGATCATCAAGCTATACTTAAAAAAGGTAAATCTTTTATGAATGTTGATGAACGCATTGAAATAATAAAAGAATTGAGATGTGTAGATATAGTTATAAAATCTATTGATAATGATAGAACCGTATGTGAAACATTAAAAAAAATTATCCCTAAACCTAATTTTTTTTGTAATGGTGGAGATCAAAATAATTCAACAATACCTGAAATAAATGTATGCATTGAAAGAAATATAGAACTGAGAGATGGATTTGGTGAAAAAATACAATCCAGTTCTTGGCTACTTAAAAACCATAATGATTCAAATTTATAATATTAACAGAAAATGAAACATTTAAAATAAAATTGAATTATCTAAATATTTTAATTATTTATAAATGTATCCTATATATTTATTAATATTTATTCGTACCGCTAATGCTTTTTGTCCAGAAAAAAATTTCAATTGTGATTATTTTAGATGTATAAGTTCAAATAAAACATGTAATGGAATATACGATTGTTATGATAAAACTGATGAAAACAATTGTTATAAAAGTCAGAAAGGTAAAGGAAGTAAATGTAAACCATTTATACATAAAAAATTTTTTTGTGATAAAAAAAAAAAATGTATAAGTAAAACTCAAGTCTGCGATGATATATATGATTGTAAAGATAAAAGTGATGAAAAAGATTGCTTTAAAACATTACCTTTATTAACTTCCAAAATAACTTCATTTCCAACTAGATCCACAACAAAGACAATATCTACTTCTCCAACTAAAACTACATCTTCAACTAAATATACCTCAACCAAGACAACATACACATCAACTAAATCTTCAACTACATTTACAACAACCAAGACAACATTTACCTCAACCATGACAACATTTACATCAACTACATATACAACAACTAAGACAACATTTACAACAACCAAGACAACATTTACATCAACTACATATACATCAACCATGACAACATTTACATCAACTACATATACAACAACTAAGACAACATTTACATCAACTATGACAACATTTACATCAACTAAATCTTCAATAATACCCTTGGGAAGCACATCTGCTATTGATATAAATACATCAACAATTACTAACTCATCTTACACAAATAAAACTGAAATTATTTATAATTCAACTATATCAAATATGGATAGTAAAATCGAAAAATCTAATAATTTTATTATTTATACAGTGCCTTTAGTAATATTTATAATATTATTTATAATATTTGGAATAGTCATATATAGAAAAATGAATATAGTTAAAGACAATGAATGTAATATTGAAAATGATATTAATGATTATTTAGAATCAAAGATAGAGGATCATTCTAAAGAAGATGTAGATTATTTAGAACCAGTACCACTTAACAATAGATTAGCTTCTAATAATTATACTAAAGATATAACCGTTAACCAACTTTATGAAATACACGAATATGAAGAAGTAATCTAATTATTAGCAAAATTATTTTTAAAATGATTATATATTTCTATACAATTTTTTCTTCTAAAATCAATTTCATTTTCAGAAATATTATCTAAAATATCTGGAATTTTTTGATAATCTTTTTCCTGAATTCTAAGTATAGCATGGTTCCACATTTCATGATATGGTAATTCTAATTTATCTGATAATAAAATCGGAATACTTCCTAATCCAAGGGATTCCCAAAATCTAATTGAATTAGGACCAGAACCACTTGGGCATAATGAAAATTTTGAATTCATAAGTGCTAAATTATATAATGTTGTATTAATTTTATGATTATTATTATCATTTAATGTATAATTTTTATTTTGATGGTTTGAATACACTAAATCATTTAGATGCCAAGTTCCAATATTTTCTACCTCACTTGAAGGGTGATGTTTCATTGTAAATATATTTGGTCTTATAGCTGACATATACCATTTAGAATTATAGGCTCCTCTAAAACTGTATAATAATCCTCTTGGAGTATTAAGTTTATCAAAGTTTGAAAATAATTTATTTTTATTTTGGTCTTCTATATTTAGTGCAAAAATAGGACAAGCTAATAGTTTAATACCTTCAATACTATCTTTTCCAATTTCTTTATGACTTATGTAAACCGTATCTATATTTAATTTTTTCCATAAAGGAATGTACTTGTAGTACCATATATGTTGACAACAAGTAAAATTATTTTTTGTATTGACAAGTGGTTTTAAAATATCGTGTACGTAATTTTGATCTATACCTCTATCTATTAGAGTAGCCCATGGAAAAGGTATAAAGTTTTTTTTTTTTTTATTTTGAGTATAAAATATGTATTCTGTGTGTGCGGGATATTGCCAAAAAAAATCATTTTCACTTTTGGCATTAATATTTTTATTTTTTTTAAATTTTTTTTATTTTATATTTTTTTTTTTGTTTATTTTTTTTTTTTTTTTTATTTTAATATTAATTTTTTTTTTTTTTTTTTTTTTATTAAAAATTGAATACGTAATTTATGACTTAAATAAAACAGCATATGAGCCTTTGTTTGAATTGTTTTCTTATTGAACCCGCAGAAAAATTTATATATTTACTTAGTAAGCCAATTACATCTCATAAAAGAAATGAAGAAGAATATCAGGATCTTTATAGTAAATGGCTTGAAACTTTTACAAGTTTGTATAATAGTAGATATGAGTTTCTAATTATGGCAAAAGCAACAACTAATAAATCTGGTCTAATTAAATATGATAATTCTTTTAAAAATAATTATTATAAAGCAAAAACTAACTTTGAAAAAATATCATCAAATAAAGATATAGAGACAAATACTACTAATACTACTACTAGAGAATGGTTTTCAAAGAATCAGAGAAGACTTAGCTTAATTGCTGGGTTTGAAGAGGATGAAAAAACAGATATAGAACTTAGTATATTTCATTTAACATTATTTATGTTTCAATATTTACATGAATTTGAAGAAAATTCAATTAACATGAATTTATGGAATTATTGTTTAAAAAGTTCCACATTTTCTAAAAGTAATTTAGTTATAGGATTATTTACATTAATTTGTCAATACACTCTAACTGGTGCTTTAATTTTCTCTGTTATCGAAGACTTTGAACCAACATCTGATCATACTATAATGTTAATTACTGCTATGTCAACAATAATTTCTCTACTTTATAGTTATGATACTATTTGTTCTTTTATAAGTTCTCTTCCTTTGTACAAGTTTTTGATTAATCTTTATGATGATTATCCCGAACTTATATTATCAAAAGAAGAACAGAAATTAATATATTTAAATAAAAGAAAAATTAATATGAAAAAACCATATATCATTTACAATCTAATATCAGATGCTCTTTCTAATTGCCTATTACCAATTGTAATTCCTATAATTAATGTTTTTATCATATTAAATTCCGAATCAGTAGTTGATTCTATTTTAAATTGTATGGCTATATTTTTCATAACAAATATAGATGAAGAACTATATTCTGTAACACAATATGAAAGTGATCAATATTCTATGAATTTCTCAAGATGGGTAATATCTTCAATTTATTGTAAACATTTCCCCGAATTTAAAGATATATTCAAATTTGAATGTGAAAATTGGCAATCAAATATGATTAATATAGCACAAAAAATAAAAAAAAAATCAAGATCTAAAGTTAGTCCTGTTGAAGTAGTATTTGATGTTCCAAGTGTAGCCTTACGTAGACAATCTTTTGAATCTAATAAAAATTTTAATTGGCCTAATTTAAATTAATGTACAAATATTATTTTATTCTGACTATCAACAATAGATAATTTACCATTTTCATCTATAACTATTTTAATGATTTTTGAATCATCATCGATACTCCCAAAACAAAATACACTATCATCAAATGAACATTCAACAACTAAATTATTTTTTTTTATTTGAATATCGGGTATTTGGCCTATTTTACCTTTTTTTATAATTACATCAGCATTATTTTTATTAGCATGGATTAAAAATAAATTTGGATGAAGATTATAAATTTCTTTTAGGACTCTCTCTAAACTTTTTTGATATCCCAATTCATCTTTTTCTAAATCTAAATCAATATACGATATGCTTTTGAAAACATCATCAAATGTTTTATTTTTATCATTTATATGTTTTAGCAATACATCTAAATAAATGTTTATTCGCTTTTTTAGTTTTTTAACATAATATGGATGAAGGACAGTTTTTTTTTCTTCCTTAGTTATGAATACATGCGCTGAGAATGATAAAACAAATAATAAATTAAAACCTAATAATTTCAAAAATATTTGAAAAATGGTAAACATAGTAAGCTTTTGCATGTAGGATAAATGCCAAGCGCTATGTAATTCAAGATTATCATATAAATCTTCATCTGAATATAGTAAATTAATGTTAGTTCTATATCCATCATCTTCAAATTTGTATAATTTTGTTTTTATTTTTTCATCGGGATTAATATTAAACCAGTAGGGAGTACTAATTTTTTTTTTATTTTTCTTAAGGTTTTTGATGTAATCTCCTAAAAAATACAAATTATGGATATCAGCTATAGTATTCTTTACAATTTCTTTCTTTTCGATGTTTGTTAGCATTTTATTATAAAAAAATGAATATTTAAAGTTTCAATTTTATTTAAGTGATTAATTAGTTAAACTAAGTTATTTTTAATATTTTTAGAATAATATGGATTTATTAAAAAATGAAATATACAGGCTCTATGATCTTAGCGTATCTTATAATTTAGACAAATACAACAATTTGATAAAAAAATGTGCTGATTTACATGAAATGTCGGCTGTAGTATTTATCTATGATAATATGAAATATCATAAGATTACACCCACTAAACTAACTTATAGTTTAATTAATAAACTACATAGTAAAAATATTAAGGAAAATAATCATATTTACATAAAAAATCAAGATGTTGGGAAATTAAAAGCAAGACGAAGAATTCATAAAATTATAAAAGGTTATAATTATAGTGATAAATATAATAATGCCCTTAAGTATTTAGATAGGGTAAAAAAATATCTGACTGATAATCCAGATAAAAAAAACCTTAATAGAATTAAGCTAGCTAAAATAATAAGTAAAAATTGTGATATCACTTTTGATGATTCAAGATTTATAATTACCAATCTAAAAAAAACTAAATTTTTATCTAACAACGACTCTATTAACACGGGTGTAAATTTTGTACCAAATGAAAAATTTTTTACGTCTGAAAAAAAAAAAAATAAACAAAAGAAAATAAATGATTTTTTTAAATAATTATTTAGAAATTAACGACTAAATTTGATAAAGAGATTGACTCAATAATCTAATATATTTATTAATAAAAATTGAGTTTTCATTTTTTTATTTACTGAAGACAAATGCTTCCTTTTAAACACTATAAAAGTATAAAAAAAGAACATATCCTAAATACATTGATTGAAAAAGTCCCACTAAAAAGAGAAAAAATTTTTGTTGATGGAATATGGGTAGAAGAATTAAGACAAACGTTCTGGTATTCAGAAAAACAACAAGTTTTAAATTATTCAGGTAAAAAAATGCAACCTAGTCCTTTTATACCAATAATTAAGGATTTAAGAGATTTGATTTTTGATAAGATAGGAATTATGTTTGATTCAGTATTAGTAAATTATTATGAAAATAATAATATTGGCATGAGATATCATAGTGATCCTCTTGACGGAAAATGGTCTACTGACTTCTTTATTTTGTCTTTTGGAGACACTCGTAAACTTATTTTTAGAGAAATAAATAATATAGAAAAAAAGTATCAATTTAATTTAGAGAATGGGGATGCTATACACATGTTTGGGAATTGTCAAGACGTGTATCAACATTGTCTAAAAAAAGAAAAAGGCACGAAAGGACCGCGGATGAGTTTAGTTTTTAAGAAATATATTCAATAATTTATATAGTTTTTTTTATACTATAAATTTGGTAAAAATAAAATCTTATTATATTTTATATGAATAGTTCCAAACTTACTAAAAAAAGAGTATTTAATGACTTGAAGGATACAAAAAAAATAAACAATCAACAGGCTGGATGGTTTGGTAAAAAAAAATCTATTGCTCAAAAAGAAGCTAAAAAAAAAAAGAAAATGGAGCTTGAAGAAAAAAAGAGGTCAAAGAGAAAACCACAATACGTGGATTGTCATGTACAGAGTGAAAGATATGCAGGAGTTTCAATAAAACAATGTAATACTATGATAAAAAAATTATCTATAGCAGTAGACAAAGAAACTGGTAAAATTTCCCCAAAACATAGGTCTAAATTATATTTAACTAAAACACTAAAAGCATTCTTTGAAGGTGAGGGAATCTGGGATCCAGAGGATGTTGAAAAATACCTAAAAGTTGGTGATAAAGTTAAATATCAATATGAATACAAAGACGAAGATGGATTTTGGGCAGAAAGAACAGAAACTGGATATATACTTCATCAACAATCTAAAGATGGATTAAGCGATTTAGGAAAGAAATTTTTTAAGAGAAAATCATATATCTGGAAAAAGGATACCGGTATAGCAACCGGAACAAATATTATGCCGGCTCATAATGAAAGATATTATTCGGTGTGGAATCCAAAATTAGGTACATCTCATTTTTTAGCTGCATCTGATATAGGAGCTGATTACACGACTATAGAAAAATTATTTAACCAAACTTCAATGGAAGACACTGTTACAGCAAAAATGGCAAGTAATAAAACTGAAAATGTTAGAAGCTGTGAACTTGGGGGATGGGCCTGTCCAACAAAAACACGGGGACTAAGATGTATTGATGATGATGGAACCAAAGTATGCGACAAATCTATAAAAAGACCCGGACCCGATTGCCACGCGGCGAAATGGACCCGAGTCATATCAGCTGAAGTAGAACCAATTGATCATGCTATGAAAATTTGGAACAACGGCGACGACGACGGCTTCGGCCTCATCCGTACTGGCAACGACATAAAAAAACATTTATTATCCAAAATAAAAGTAGCATCCGCTGCTCAAGTAATAGCCTTTTTTAAACAAATTATCAAAAAGAAAGGAAGTATGGATAAACGTTGGACTGTTGAGGAATTTAAAGAATTCGCAACAAATTTGACAAATGCTGTTTGGGATTCTGGTAATAAGACCATGATTTTTGATAAGAAAGATAAGAGAACAAAAAAGAAGGATCCAAAAGAAAGATTTCGTATATGGCCATTGGAAGTTAAAGGTAAAAAGATTAAATTAGCAGGAACAAAGGCACAATGTTCCGCAGTTAAACCTCCAGAAGGAACAACAATTAAAGATTTAATTGTTTTAGCAGATAATGAAGATCCAAAACATATTGAAGTTTCAAAACTATGTGAAAAGGCGGGTTGTTTATATGATAAAGATAGACTCACTGATTTTGTCGAAGGAGATGGGGTATCTGGACATTTATGCCTTCCAATACCAAATGTTCCTCTTCCAGCAAAAAGAAGCGACCTTTATTGGCCAGCTGCTATATGTCATGCACGTGATATGTACACAAAAACCCATCCTTTTTATTTTAAATGTAAAGAAGGGGACGAAAGACAATTAGTACATTCCCAATCACGTTTTGATCCATCGGAAAATAAATGGGATCAAGATAGAGCTTCCGGACCAGATTACTGTGTAAAACAGAAAGTAGATAAAAAGATTAAGACTCACGGTACTAGTGGAAGTCCAATTAAATATTTTGAAAAAGAATGTATGGACAATGCTCCAACATCATGGGAGTGGATTAATAGTGATAAAACATGCCCAAATCCATTTCCACATAGTATGATTTCACGAACTCCAGTTGGTGGACCAGGTACAGGAAAAGTCGGAGAGTGCGGCTGGATTGCTATTGAAGCCAATTCAAATATTATAAATATACACCCATATCATAGAGAATTGTTTGACCAAAAACCAGTATTATTCGTCAGACCAGATTCAGCTTTAGGTAAGGAGATTATGGGTTCGAAATTATCAAAAAAAATTCAATCCGCATTAAAATATTTGGAAGATAATAGTTTAGGAGATAGAATAGCATACGCAACAAAAAATATATTTAAAAAATATGTCCCATCTTATCCAGTAGATATACAAAAATGTATGAAGTCTAAAGTAGCACTTCCCACACCAGTTGACAAACTGGCTCCAGAAGACCTTTATGAAGATCTTGAAAGTAATGATGATTGGGGTAATGCCTAAATATATTTTAAAATATTTTCTTTTATTTTTAGAGGCATATTATTTTGTGAAATAATAATATCAATATATTTAGTATATATAGATTTTATTACCATATCTTTGTTATTAAAATATTCATGTAATAACTTCAATAAAGTTTTTGATGGAGACCAATTATTAGCGCATAACATAGTTGAACAACATAGACATTTAATTTTTTTAGTTTCTAAAACTTTTTCTAAATATTTATTACTATAACATAGCAGATTTAAATAATCTGTATTATTTATTTTTAACTTGGCAGGAGGTTTAAATGGATAATGTTTACATAAAATTATTTCAATCTTATTAGTATTTTCCTTTACTAAGTAAACCAAATTATTATATTTATCAAATTCCGTTTCTAAATAAAAATCTAATGGATAATAATCATTTAGTCTTGGTATTTCATTAAGTAATCTCTTTTGACATAATTTTGTCATAAAAATAATAAAAAAATAAAATTGAAATAAATTATTTTATCAAATTTTTTTTACTTAAAGAATGGACAAATTTTCGGGTTATCAAATAAAAAAAATTAATCCCAATGGAAATTTTAAATTACAATATCTCAACACAGAAAAAGAAATTGAACTTAATATCTTTGAATTATTTCCAAAATATCTAAAGGTATCCCCTAAACATTATGTTGATACACAAGATGATTCTATAGTAGTAATAAATGATCCTATTTTGACACGTAAAATTATAATCATAGATAACAAAAATATTTATAGAAAAGCTCAACAATGGGAATATGATAGATTTGAACATATTAATTTTCCTTTATCTGATAATTCAAAATTTTACACTCATTTAATATTTAATTTTGATTAAATATGTTAAGATATATTATTATGACAAAAGAAAAAATTTGTGAAAGAACCGATGAGAAAAAATATTTGAAGAGAAAATCACCGCCAATGTCAGCGACAGCGTGTCCATTAGGGATGGTTGAAAAAGGTAATGATGGAAATAAATGGCAAGTTGTCGAAGTTGGAAAATCTCAAAGATGGGTTTTATGTGGTAGGGCTAATGCCGAATGCGAACAAAAAAGTAAAAATTCATTTTTTGGAAATATGCTATCATTTTTAAATATAGGAAACTCGGAATCACCAAAATCTAAAAAGGTTTCTAAAACTAAAAAAGCAAAAGCAAATAAAGCTCTAGCATTACCTAAGGATTGTCCAGATGGAAAGGTTTTAAATCCTAAAACTGGTAGATGTATTAAGGATAGGTCAGGATCTAAGGATTGCCCAGATGGAAAGGTTTTAAATCCTAAAACTGGTAGATGTATTAAGGATAGGTCAGGATCTAAGGTTGTTAAGAAACTCTCTACTAAAACTAAATTACCTTCCGGGTTTAAACTTGGTAAAAAAACAACTAAAAAAGAATCAAAAATAAGTAAGTTAGCTAAAAAAAAAGGTAATTCTGTATTTTCTAGACAGTGTGAAATAAGTACAGATAAAAAATATTTAAAGAGGCCTTCTCCTCCTATACCTGCAAATGATTGTAAAGAAGGTACTATAAGAGAGGGAAATGATGGGGAGGCATGGCAAATAATAAATTACGGAAAATCAAATAGATGGGTTAGATGCGGTAAAGGTAAAACCACTTGTTAAATAGATTTTTCATAATCTTCCCAATTTTTAGAACTCATGGCTAAATTACAGTCCCGACATATGGGTCTCAAATTATCTATTATGGTTTCGCCATTGTTATATTCTGAAATAACATGTCCCGCATGCCAGTTATCATTATTTTTATTTATCATTGCGGAACAATTTTTTATAGGACAAATTCCAGTATCTCCTAAAAATTCTTTGTTCCATGATTTAAGTTTAAGTTGTCTACTTATTCTTTTTTTACCTCTTTTAAATTTATGGTAAGGATCGTGTTTATTTGGTCTATAAATCCATTTAATGAAATTAGAATTCTTTAATGAAAATATAATTTTATTTTGTATGTGTTTTTGTTCATCTTTGTAAAAATTATCAGGATTTTTATCCAAATTGATTTTATAACGATTTATTTCATAGAACTGATTATTTTTTTCAATAAAATGTGAATATAAATTCTTGGTACTTAGATCATTTTTAAAAAAATCAATTTCTATAAGCTCATCTCTTAGTTCAGAAATAGTTTTAATTTTTCCAAAATTAGATTTTTTATTAGAAAATGATTTTTTGTTATAAGATTTCAACATTTTTATAAATTCATTTATTTTTACTTGACTAAATTCTGTTTGATCAATATAAAATTTATTTTTTGCCGAATCTTTATTTATAGAATTAAATAACATCCTCATTTCTTCTTCATTATCGCACGTAAACCAACAAAATATCAATTCATCATTTATATTACTTTCATATAATAGTTTAGACATTTCAAGTCGGTGTTGACCATCAATAACATACCATGTATTATTCAAATTCCCTATTACTATTCTATTTTTAAATCTAAGAAAATAAGGATAGTTTTTATATTCATTTACCATAGATTGAACTTTATCTTCATCAAGAGATCCTTGTTCTAAAGGTTTTTTTATATCTTTTAAACATGTCATATTATAAATTTTATCAAATGAAATATGTGTTTCATAATATTTATCGTCTGAAAATATTTTTTTTCCTGGATATGGATTTCTAGGCATTCTAGTCAAATACGTTAAATATTCTTTAAATTATTTAGTTAGTTTTGAAATTACAACTAATATTAAATTTAAAGGTTTAGATGAACTAAGAATAATAATTTTAAATGGTCGAAAGATTGAAATTTATTTAGTTTATTATAATATGAAGTACTACACAGATACATACTCGGGTATCGATAATATATTTGATGAAATATTTAAGAATAATAAAAAAATTGGTAATTTAAAAGAGGCTGATTTTGCCTATATACAAAAATTCAGAAATATTGATTCAAATGATTTTAAAGATATTAAACATTTTAATAATTTTATTGATCCTCATAATCAAATATGTAGAACCGGGAATTATTGTTTAGGAAACAAATCAACATTTTATGATTATTTTTTGAAGTATTATAAAAAAAAACCAAAATATTTACCCAATACTTATGCATTCAATTCTAACAATATTGAACCAATAAGAGACAAATTTATTAAGAATAATATATGGATATTAAAACCTACAAATTCATTTGCTAGAGATGGTATAACTGTAGTTAATAGCTATAAATTAACATTAGAATGGATAAAAAAAAATAGAAAATTCAATCAATGGATTTTACAGGAATACATAAGAAGTCCGCTACTTTACAAAGGTAAAAAGTTTCATATTAGATTCTATTGTTTATGTGTGAAATATACAAATAAGTTCAAAGCTTACAGATATAAAAATGGATTTTTCTACCTTGCTAGCGAAAAATATAGTAAAAATGATTTATCATTATCCAAACATCTTACCGGAGCAAAATACTGCTATGTTCATCAAGTTTACCCTGATTTAGAAAAATATATGGAAAAAAATAAATTTAAATCAATGTTAGAACAATCTGAAAAAATAATGGTAGACACCCTTAGTATTTGCGAAAAGATACTCGACTGTCCAAATAAAATAGATACTAATAAAGGTAATTGTTTTCATTTGTTTGCTTTTGACTTATTGATGGATACTTCCGGTAAACTTCATTTATTAGAAGTGAACAATGGAACTGTAGGCATGGAAACAATTGATTATAGACCTGATTTGTGTATTAATAAACCAAGTAAAAAATTACACAATATTAATATTATTAAAAATTTACATCATGATCTAGTAAAAATTGTTATCAATAATGATTTACAAAATACAGGATTCAAAGAAGTAAAATTAAATAATTTAAATGTTATAGAAGAATTTTTGGGGGAAAATAGTAGTACAAAAAACTATGATGGAATTCTTATTTTATTTTTATTGATTTTATTGTATCTATTAATATAAATATTTAGACATATACCATAAGAACACATAATCAAAAATTATATGAAATATTATTTAGAAAAATATATTTGAGAAAATTATTACAATCAGTTAATGTAGGCATTTTAAATGATAATTGATAAACATAAAATATAACAATTTAAGTATAATTTAACAATATATGATATATGGACTCTATTGAAGCTTTTATAAAAAAAAATTTAAGAGAACTAGTTCAAGTTTATTTATCAGAAAAACTTAGACATAAGGAAATCGGTATTGTTTTTATAGATACAAATAAAAATGAAAATAATGTTTACTATTTACCAATTAATTTATTTAAACAAGAACAAGACGAGTTAAAAGAAGATGTTGTAAGAAGACATCAAAATAGCAAAAACACCGCATTTTTTTACGTATTCGATGATAAGGAATCAAAAATTATAGAAATAGAACTTTAAACAAGACTAACTTCAAATGATAATTATTAAATAATTAATATATTATGCAATTATCTAATAATTATCTATATTTATAGTAATGTATAAGATTAAATCAAAAAAAAAAAAAGGAGGGTATTACCCTCCTATTGGAAATCTTATAAGGGTTGAAAACCCTAAGAAAGTTGTATATAAACAACCTACTGAAAAATATTATTCTGATCTTAAAAAAGCCTGGTTGAATGAAGGAAAACCATTTACTCCGCCTCACGTTAATTGTGAAAAAAGACTTGATTTATTTCAATGGAATTCTAAAGAAGGCCAAATTTATCCGGATGAAAGCTACTGTATTCAAGATGGGTTCTGTAGAATAGAAAACGGAAAATGTAAAAGACATCCGCCAATAATGTGTAGAAATAGATACGGTACATCTTGGGATAAGGACAATAATGAATGTACTCTAGATAATATTTGTGGTAAATGTGGTCCAACAAGAGAATTTTGTTGTGAAAAAGATAACGGTTGGCACGAAAAAATTATAGACAAAATTCAAAGATGTGGAAAAAAAGGAATTGGTACTGGTAGAGGCACCGAATGTGGTGAAAATTTAAGACTTTTAATATCATATCCTATTGATATTTCATTATTTAATGACAAAGATTTAAAACAAATAATGAGTAGAACTAAAACACAAATCATAAGGAGATTTAAGATAGGACACCAAGAAATATTAAAAATAGATGTATATTCGGGTTCAACAATAGTTAGAATTGAATTTAGTTCTAATATTGAAAAACATATTTTAAAATTTATGACTGAAATTATAAAGGCAAAACCTATAAAAATATTAGCAAAGAATTTTATTGTAGAATCAAATTGTGCATCTTTAGTTTCTAGTGGAGATAATTTTAGTTGTATCCAATCTTTAGTACTAATTATCCCGATTCACTATGAAAAATTAACAGATGAATATAAAAAAGAAATCAAAAAAATAATATCTGATTCCATAAAGGAAGTAACACCTCTGAGAAAAAAAGATATACCCGAGATAATAATAGAAAATTATAAGGAACAAGTTGGAGGAGGAGACAAAAAAGAAATAATTAAAATCACAATAAAATTTAATTCTGAATCCGATGAAGAACGTAATCAAGAGATATTATATTTTCTAAAAAGTGATGAATTTTTTAATAAATTAAATATCAATGCTATAATAACAGGAGATACTAGTGCATATCATCCGGGATTTATGATGTTTGCTAATTCAGATCCAATTATAGAAGATCTAAAAAATAATAAAGATGATGAATCTAGTTGTGAAAAATTAAAAAAAATAAGTGAAGAAAAAGATCTTATTAACAATAACCGCGACAGAATAGCTAAAAGACAAAAAGCAATTAAAGCAGTGTGTGATTATGAAAATTTAAGTGATGAAGAAAGAGAAAAACTACTAAAAAAAGAGAGAGAGGAAAAAACAAGATCAAAAGAAGAACGAGAAAAAAGAATCAAAGAGGAAGAAGAAAAAAGAAAAAAAAAAGAAAAAGAAAAGATACACACAAAAGTAAAAGGGAAAATGGAAGATTTACAAAAAAATTTGGAACAATTAAAAACAATACTTAATTCTGATAATATTTCAATTGATAATAAAAAAAAATTAAGTTCACTACTAAAAGGTGGTAAAAAAACCAGAAAAATAAGAATTAAAAAAAGAACAAAAAAAATAGGAGGAAATAAAGGTTCTGGATCAGGATCAGGATCAGGACCAGGATCAGGACCAGGATCAGGATCAGGACTAGGATCAGGATCATCTGGATTTGGTTCTAATTCCGCAAAATATGGATCAGGGAGTAATCCATTTGGATTATCCTATGATTATAGAAGAGTTAAAGGGTTAGGACCCGGAAAATGTCGTGTTTTTAGAGATGTTATACTACCAGAATGTATGAAATATTTTAATCATCTTGATGATCCTGGCCCAAAGGCTCCGCTTTATGAAGGGTGTGTTGGTGAAGTTTACCAGAATAAAAAGAGAGATTCTCATCCCTATCAGGTAATAGGTTGTGGTACGGGAAGTTGGCATATGTATTCGGAAGATGAAATTGAGCACATGGACCCATTAAAAAATTCAAATACGAGAAGACCGTACAAAGGAGATAAGGTAAAAATAATATCAGGCGATAAAAGATATATTGGTAAAGTTGGGAAAATAATAGATGATTTAGGAGATCAAGTGCCGTATTTAATTGAAAATGCTGGATCAAAAAGGCATTCGGTTTCTAATGTAAAATTAATATCAAGAAGACCTACAATAAAAAATAATGTGATGGTTAAAAATTTAGATAAACGGGATGGGACCGGAATATTATTACATCCTATTAAACCCTAAGTTTTCTTAGTTGTTCAGCAACTTGCCATAGTTCTTGATTATTGATCACCTCTAATTCTTTATTAAGATTTTTTCTATAATTATTATCAGAATTGCTGGCTATTGCTCTATCTGCTTCATGCCCGTTGATTACAGACTCATAACATTCATTGATAATGGGCTCCAATGCATCCTTAAATATGGGGCCCCAATCCAATGCTCCTCGTTGAGCAGTAGTTGAGCAATTACTGTAAAGCCAATCCATACCTTTGTCTGATATAAGAGGATATAAACTTTCTAATGCTTCTTCTACTGTTTCATTGTAGGCCTCGGAAGGACTGTGTCCCTTAGCTCTTAAAACTTCATATTGAGCTAAAAACGCTCCTTGTATTAATCCCATTAGCACACATCTCTCTCCTACAAGATCACTATAAACTTCTTTTTCAAATGTGGTTTCAAAAGCATGCCCACAACCAATACCAAATGCTAATGACAAACATTTATCTTTGGCTTTTCCTGTATAATCCTGATTCACGGCATAAGATACATTTATTCCCTTTCCTTCTAAAAATTTATTTCTAACTGTCATTCCCGCTCCTTTAGGTGCTACTAAAACTACATCAATATTTTCGGGTGGGATAATTCCGGTACGATCACTAAAGGTTATACCAAACCCGTGAGAGAAATACAACATCTTTCCTTCTGTTAAATGGGGTATCAAATTATTCCATTGTTGAATTTGTCCTACATCAGAAAGCAAGAATTGAATTATATTACTTTTTTCAGCAACTTCTTCAATTGAAAATAAGTTTTTATTTGGTATCCAGCCATGAGATTTTGCTTTTTCATAACTTTCTCCCTTTCTAACACCTACACTAACATTAAAACCATTATCTCTTAAGTTAAGCGATTGTCCCATACCTTGCGGTCCATATCCAATTACGCCTATTGATTCATTGCCTATAATTTTATGACATTTATCAAGACTATAATCTGACCGTTCTATTATATTTTCTTCAATACCATTAACATTGATAGTATTTAACAATCTTAATGATTTTTGAATTTTATTTAAATTTCTATAACTTAAGTGCCTGAACATTTTTCAAGATGTAATTAAATGTAATATCAATCAATTTTTTTTGATATCAAATAATACCATTTCCCTTTAATTTATAAACTTTATTTAAATGCTCCAAAGATAAGATATAGGAAGCCATTCTCATAGAGATATTTTTTCTTTTTGATATATCGTAAACTGATTCAAATGTATTAGACATCCTTTTTTCTAACATTTCTAAAATAATTTCTTTTTCATGATATTCGCATCTTTTATTTTGTAGCCATTCATAATAACTAACTATAACTCCTCCTGAATTAGCTAATATATCTGGTATAATTTCAATATTAGAAGTTTTACAAATTTCATCTGCTTCTAAATCAAGTGGGCCATTCGCCGCTTCGACTATTAAATCGCAGTTAAGATTTTCTGCTCTATCTTTTAAAATTACAAGTTCGCAGGCTGCCGGAATAAGTATATTACATTGAATTTTAAAAAAATCATCGGGGCTAACCTCTTGACCACCTTCGTACTCACTGATATTTTTTTTTTCTATTACATGTTCTTTTAATTTATAAACATTAAAACCTTCTTGATTAACAAGATATTTTGTATGATCTCCAACCCCAACACAAATCATTCCTAATTTTGTTAAAAGTAAAGATGTATTAGATCCTACATTTCCAAATCCTTGAATTATATAAGTTTTACCCTGAAGAGAATAATTATTTTTTTTTGCCCAATTTCTTAAACAGCATACTACTCCATATCCGGTAGCTTCTTCACGACCTTGCGAACCACCAAGTTCGACTGATTTTCCTGTAAAAGCACCGTGTTTATGGGCATGTCCTAGTTTTTGATAAGTATCCGACATCCAATTCATAATTTTAGAATTTGTCCCCATATCAGGTGCTGGAATATCAATATCTCTTCCAATCTGTCTTGAAAAATATCGGCAATATGTTCTTGAAATTCTTTCAAGTTCTGATTCAGTATATTCGCTTACATCCATTTTAATTCCTCCTTTAGCTCCTCCAAAAGGTAATTTTTGAAGAGAAGTTTTAAGGGTCATCCATAATGCAAGTGATTTTATTTCATCTAAATATATATCATCACTAAATCTTAAACCTCCCTTAAATGGACCTAAAATATTATTATGTTGTACTCTGTAAGATTTAAATAATTTTATTTCTCCATTGTCCATTTTTACGGGAAAATTAATCATTATTTCATTACGGGGTTGTAGTAAAATAGTTTTAATTCCTTCTTCTAAATTGGCCATTTCCATAGCTTGATCTAATTGTTGACTTGCTAAATCATATAGATTCATAATTATTAAGAATAAAATAAAAATTAGTATTTAACTAATTAACGATTAAAAAGTTTTAAAGAAATATATTATATATATATATGGAGAATTTTGATACATGGGGCATTATTGATACATTTTTCAAAGATAATAAAAATTATCTTACCAAACATCATCTTGATTCATACAACGATTTTATAGAAAACAAATTACCACAAACATTTGCCCAATATAACCCTCAGATCCTTTATAAGGGGGAATACGATGATAAAAATAAATTTCATAAATATGAGATTCACATTTACTATGGAACAAAAACTAATGATAAAGTTTACTTAACAAAACCAATTATTTACACATCAGATATTGAAGAGAAAAAAAGATACATGTATCCTAATGAAGCAAGACTAAGAAACTTATCATATTCTTCTCATTTATTTTGCGACATTGAAGTTGTTTATATACATAATAAAATATCAGAAACTGATGGTACTATTATTAAGGATATAACTAAACATATATATCCAAAAATAACTGTAGGAAAAATACCTATTATGTTGCAGTCAAAAGTATGTGCTTTACACGATACAAATTTTGAAACAAAAAAAACTATGGGAGAATGCCCTTATGATCAGGGAGGATATTTTGTTATTGATGGACAAGAAAAAGTTATTGTTTCTCATGAAAGAAAAGCAGAAAATAAATTATATATAACTGAGTCATCAGAAGGTAAAGCTAAATTATCCGCACAGATTAAATCTGTTCCAGAAGATGATTTCAAATATGCTAGAACTACAACCATTAATTATATGAGAAAAGATAATGTAATGACTGTAAAACTTCCTAGTATATCAAAAAATATTCCATTATTTGTAGTTTTCCGTCTTTTAGGAGTAGAAAGTGACAAAGATATTTTAAAATACATATTACATAATTTAGATACAGAAAAATCTAAAGTTTTCATGGATTTGCTAATGCCCAGTATTGAAAATTCGTATCCTATTTACGACCAAAGTACTGCTATAAAATATCTTGCTACCCTAACTATAGGAGGTACTATAAGTCATCTATTAGATATAATCTATACAGATTTATTTCCTCATGTAGGAGACAATTATAAGAACAAGGCATTCTATTTAGGATATGTTGTAACGAAAATTTTAAATGTTGAAATTGGTATAGATGAAACTACAGATAGAGATAGTTTTATATATAAAAGAGTTGATTTATCTGGATTTCTAATGGCAGCATTATTTAGAGAAAGTTATAGACAGTTTCAGAGAGATACTGGTTTAGCTATTGATGAAGAATATAGATTTAATAATAAAGAATATCAAGATGAAAATTTTTCAAATATAATCAGCGATGGAAATATTAAAAAAATATTTAGAGGAGAGGTTATTGAAACAGCTTTTCTCAAATCATTTAAAATGGGTACATTGCTTAACAAAGTTGGTATAATTCAATCTCTTAACAGACTTAATAATATCAATTCAATTTCACATTTGAGAAGAGTTAATACCCCAATTGATTCAGGTGCTGGAGCTGCCCAAGCTGTACAAGTTGGACAAAGAAAACTACATAGTACCCAATATGGCATAATATGTCCTACTCATAGTCCTGATGGAGGAAATATAGGAATTAAAAAACATTTAACACTAGTAGCTCATATAACATTTGGCTGTAGTTCTAAGCCAATAATAAAATGCCTTCGTGAACACGGTACTATATTTTTAGAAGAAACCGATCCAGAAAGTACATATAATATTACAAAAGTTTTTGTTAACGGAAATTGGGTCGGGATTCACCAAAATCCTGAAAATTTAGTTATAATACTTAAATTATTAAGACGGAATGCTCTAATAAACATATTTACTTCTATTTCATGGAATATTAAAAATATGGAAATTAGTATATCAACCGATGGAGGAAGGTGCTCAAGACCTTTACTAACTCTTAAAGAAGATAATATCCCTCATTTAACAGCACACCAATTAACACAAATAGATGAAAAAAAATTAAAATGGTTTGATCTTTTGGGGGGAAGCCGAATAAATGAACTTGAAAAAGAAACAAATTATTATAATTGCGAATACATATGTCCTAATTCGAAGTCTATATATTCTGCGCCTGATGAGCTAATAAATGATCTTAAAAAAACTCAAGGTGTAATTGAATTTTTAGATACAGAAGAAACAAGCACATCATTAATATCTATGACACAAAATGATTTAAAAGATGTAGTAAATAAATACACACATTTGGAAATTAATCCTTGTCTAATTTTCGGTGCTATTGGCAATACAATTCCATTCACAAATAAAAATCAATTACCTAGAAATGTATACGGCGCGGGACAGTCAAAACAAGCTGTATCTATTTATGTAAGTAATTTTAAAAATAGATTTGATACATCTGCTCATGTTCTCTACTATCCGCAAAAACCACTTGTTTCTACTAGAATGAGTAAATATGTTTTTAGTAATAATTTACCAACAGGAATAAATGCTATTGTTGCGATAGCTTCTTATACAGGATATAACCAAGAAGATTCTATTATTTTTAATAGATCATCCCTTGATAGAGGCCTTTTTAGATCTTGTAAATTTTCAATATACGATGATAAAGAGCTTTTAGATAAAGAAACCAATTCAGAAGATTTCTTTTATAATCCAAAAGGAAAATCATTAGATATCAAGTTAAATAGAGAGTTCAATTATGATAAAATTAATGAAGATGGAATTATCGAAGAGAATGTATATGTAGCAGATAATGATGTTGTTATAGGAAAATATTCTAAAATTGAAGGTAATGTTATTGATTCAAGTAATACGATTAAGGATGGAGCTGGAGGTGTTGTAGATAAAGTTTTTTGTGATTTCTCAAATACAAATAAAAACAGAATTTGTAAAGTAAGAGTATGTAGTGAACGGATTCCTATACTTGGAGACAAATTTGCTAGTAGACATGGACAAAAAGGAGTCATGGGAATGTTGTATGCTCAAGAAGATATGCCTTTTTCAAAAAATGGTATTGTACCTGATTTAATCATCAATCCCCATGCTATACCAAGTCGTATGACTATAGGACAATTTACTGAATGTTTATTAGGGAAAGCATGTTCTACATTAGGATTTATGGGAGATGGTTCGCCTTTCCAAGAAGATATTAATGAAGATATTTCAGATATTTTAGAAAATCATTGTAATTTTAATAGATATGGAGATGAAATATTATATTCCGGTATAACTGGAGAACAAATGAGTAGTAAAATATTTATAGGTCCAACGTATTATCAAAGACTTAAACACATGGTTAAAGATAAGATTAATTCTAGAGAAAAGGGAAAAGTAACACTTAAGACTAGACAGCCCCCTTCCGGTAGAGCTATTGGAGGAGGACTAAGAATAGGAGAGATGGAACGTGATGCTATTTTATCTCATGGTTGTCTTCAATTTTTAAAAGAAACTATGTTTGAAAGATCTGATAAATATAATTTCCATATAAGTGAAAATAGTGGTATGATATCCATTGCTAATGAAAATGATAAAAATTACATATGTAGTTCAACTGATGGTCCAGTTCAATTTGATAATGTTCAACTGGGTTCAAGTAATTATGAAGGTCTTAAAATAAACAAAACAAATGTATCTGAAACAAACATATTTAAAGTAAATGTCCCTTATAATACTAAGACTTTGATGCAAGAACTTGAATCAATGGGTGTTGCTATGAGATTAGTACCTAAAAAAATGGATAAATATGAAAAACTTGATTTAGACTATACTGATTTTAAACCACAAATTAAATCAAAAGCTAAAAAAATAAAAATGTATGCACCTTTTAATAAAGACAGACCTTCTACAAAGAAAAAACTTAAAACAGGAGACTATGTTCTAATTACCAAAAATAAACATACATATAATAATAGAGAAGGTACTTTAGGAGAACAAATAAGAGAAGATACATTTAAGGTGGAAATTGGCTCTGGATATGCGTCATCAACAGCAATATTCCATGAAAATTTCCTTACCAAAATATCAAAATTAACAGACAGTGGAGGATATTCTTATCCACGATATGATAGTCCTTATGGTGTTCCAGGATATTCAGGGTACGGAGGACCTCCAATCGATAGAACTTATGGAGCTGTCGCTCCTCCATGGCATGGATCTATTTATAGTGCCAAATCACCATCATACGCCCCAACATCACCATCATACGCCCCAACATCACCAGACTACGTCGCAAGATCGCCAGACTACGTCGCAAGATCGCCAGACTACGTCGCAAGATCGCCAGACTACGTCGCAAGATCACCATCCTACGCCCCAACATCACCATCCTATGCCCCAAACTTACCATTCCCCCTGCCCAAATCGCCCGACTATTCACCGCCTATTGAAAATGGGACAAACGTAGTCATAAGACAATCTGGAAAAAATTATGATAATTATACAGGAATTGTACTTGAATATGATATAAATATGTGGGAATATTCAATAAAACTAACTCACGACAATGATAGAATTCCTTTGGAAGAAGATTTAATAAGAATTTTTGATAAATTAGAAGTATCTGTTTTAGAAGAGAGAAAAACAGAACCAAGTATGTTCAACTTTGGAACAACAGACCAAAAAACTTTAGTTATTGAAAATGTAAATGGGATGTCAGAAGAAGACATTTCAAGATTAGTACTTTCTTTAGAACCAGCAAAAGGTATAAAAAGTGTAAATCTCTCCGACACTAATAAATCGACTGCTTACGTCGAATATTATGATCATTCGGATGCTCTATCTGCCTCGGTTCATTTTAATAATTATACAGGGGTTGGTTCAAATATACTAAAAACAAAACTAACTAGTAATCAGGGTCCAATAACTCCACCTCCGCCAGAAACTGAAGGGATAACTCTTCCTAAAAAAATGCCATTGTTAGTAGTTGACACTGATCTTGATAGACACAATAATATGGGAGGAGGTGTCTTTGGTAAAGTACCAGAATTAAAACTTGATGATAACTTAAATTTAATAGAAGATAAACAGGATGGCGGCAGTGCGAAGGAAGAAAATTTAAATGATTTATTTAAAGATGATTTAGATAATGGAATTACTTTAAATAATCTTGATAATGAGATTAATTTAGATAATAGCAATGAGATAAAATTAGATAATCTTGACAATGGAAATAATGTTAATTTAGATAATAGCAATGGGATAAACTTAGATAATGAAATAAAATTAGATAATCTTGATAACGAAATAAAATTAGATAATCTTGATAACGAAATAAAATTAGATAATCTTGATAACGAAATAAAATTAGATAATCTTGA
>Ga0206130_10002662_pt1 | contig 24490 bp, 25 predicted proteins | sample Helgoland_Spring_9_FD_148637 | JGI IMG/M metagenome (GOLD analysis project Ga0206130, IMG submission 148637) | Pelagic subsurface seawater microbial communities from Kabeltonne, Helgoland, North Sea - Helgoland_Spring_Bloom_20160512_1 | ecosystem: Environmental > Aquatic > Marine > Epipelagic ... | reverse complement strand
TTAATAATATTAAGAAAGAGCTTGTTTCCGCCTCGCCATCGCACTCGATGAAAGATTGGTGCCCAATTGAAGTCTTTGAGCAGTATAAAAAACTCGTCACCTTAGTACGAAATTAGTAAATTAGCACCCTTGAGTAGGCTTCCTTATTATGCTAAATTTTGGTTGAGATATCTCACCAAATCATTTGATGGGCAAATACCAGATAAAAAGTTTTTAGAAGAGCAGAAGTCAAACATTGACTACTATTGTAAGATTGATCAGCCCAAAAGTCTTCAAAAAGGGATAAAGCTACAGGACATTAATTTATTAAAAAATAGTGGATATACTTACGATTTATACAATATTTTATACCCTTTTCGGGAGGAGCTAAGATTTAATTTTATTCCAGGTGATGTAACAACAATTCCCGACTATCCCACATTTGTAAAAAGTCGACCAATTGCAGGTAAAAACGATAATTCAGTTTTGCTACCTCTCGATTCTCAAAGACATTTTAGGTTTGTGAATGATAGAATTAGATATGCCGATAAGATAGATGGAGTGGTCTGGCGGGGAGCTGCTTACCAAGAGCATCGACAAAGATTTTTAGAATCCTGCAATGGGTTAAGCTTTATAAATGCCGGCAACACCGCCGTACCAAAAAAAGGAAATGTTCCTTTTGCGAAACCCAAAATGTCCATTAACGAGCAGCTTAAATACAAATTCGTACTTTCTTTAGAAGGAAATGATGTGGCTACAAATTTAAAGTGGATAATGTCATCGAATTCAGTTTGTATAATGCCACGCCCAAAATATGAAACTTGGTATAGAGAGGGAACTTTGATTCCAAATCATCACTATATCGAGATAAGAGATGATTTTTCTGACATTAAGAGCAAATTTAATTATTATTTAAAAAACCCACATTTATGTAACCTAATAATTGCTAATGCAAACGAATACACAAAGATATATTTAAATAACAAAAATATATTGAATTTATCAAGGTCTGTTGCATTAAAGTATTATGAACGAACATTGCGCTAAAAATTTTGGTACGATAGTTTTGATTCTTTATTTTGTATCTCTTAACCTTGATACATCAATTTCGAGAATAATATTAATTCCAATTTTTGCTATTGGAGCAATTAACTTGTTTAAAAATGAATACAACTGTAGGGAAGAAACAAAAAAAATATTTTTTATCCAATCTACATATGTGATTGGTTTTTTAGCACTTCCATTTATAGATCCATTTTTTAGGTTTAGAGATATGGATCATGCCTCAAGATTTATTTTATATATACCTATATTAGCCTACTTTTTATCTAGTCGAAGCGTAAAGTTTAATAGAGTTGTACTTATTTCATCACTGATCTTTTCGGTTATTTACATTGTAATTAGTTATTTAAACATTAATTTAAAAACGACAATTGATACTGCTCAAATCCTTTTAGTTTTAGGATCTTTTAACTATTATTTTTATATTAAAAATGGAAGATTAATATATTTTATAGTCGCATTATTAAATTACTTTATAATTGTAAATCTAGAGGTTAGGTCAGTGATAATATACAGTTTTATTATGCCAATTTTAGTAGAGTTTTTTATCTGCATGAATTCACATGTGAATTTAATTAAGATTAAGAGAATTACAATTCTTTGTGGAATGACCTTATTATTCATTATATGTGGTGAAGGTGCTAAGCAAAGATTAATTCATGGTGTTGATACATTTGCTATTCATTTTAATTCAGAAGAATCTTTTAGAGATTCTAAGAATAGTGTAAATTATCGAATTGAATACCTTGAAAATGGAGTTATCGACTTTTTCTCTTCTCCATTTTTCGGTATAGGTAGAACAGGAGCAATTGAGTCTATTAACCAAGTTGTACAGTTTTACGGAAGAGAAAGATTTAGTCATCATCATAATGAATTAATTAGCACTCTTTGTATGCGTGGTTTATTTGGTTTTACCTTTTTAATCTTATACTTTTATTTAATTTTTAATTTGATTAAACATAGACAATCTTTTGAAAATAATCAATACTCTAGATTATTACTTATTATGCTTATTTCACAAATTACTTTCTTTATATTTGATTCACCTTTTATTGGATCAATGAAATCGGTCGAATTTTTTGTTATAACCTTTTTTGTTATTTACGCACAATTTGTTAAAAATAAAATATACTCAAATGAGCAATTACACAATAATCATTCCCACATTTAATGAATCCAGGAATATCGAAAAATGTATTCAAAGTATTTCATTAAAAACGAGTGTTATCGTTGTTGATTCCTTTAGCGACGATGAAACTACAGAAATTAGTAATCGACTCGGAGTTCAGGTAATATCTAATAAGTTTATCTCACATGGTAATCAAATTACCCATGCATTATCTTTTGCTAAAACTGATTGGGTTTTTGTTTTGGATGCTGACGAAAGGTTTTCCGAATCACTTTGTCAGGAACTCGATGATTTGTGTATAACGGGAAGTCAGAATGCATATAAAATACAAAGGATTAATTACTTTGGAGAGATTAAAATATGCCATGGTAGTTGGAGCAAAGATCGCCCTGTGAGATTTTTTAACAAAAATTTTTGTCACTATAATGACAAAAGAGTCCATGCTAGTTTATCTTGCAGCGGTAAAGTGGGTTTACTAAGTAATACATTGTATCATTACTCATATAAAAACATTGATCACTACATAAGAAAGATTGGTCGATTCAGTAGAGGAGCAGCTCAGGATATGTACGATACTGGCAAAAAAACATCACCTTTCAAAATAGTTTCGAGAAGTTTGTACAGATTCTTAAGATCATATATATTTTTAAAAGGCTATAAAGACGGAAAATATGGTTTTTTTATTGCCTTATTGGAATCATTTTATGTTGCCTTAAAATATTCAATGCTTTTGGAAATGCATATAAAAACACAAAGCGATAAGTGAATATAGCAATTACAAGCAACATTGTTCTTCCGGTAAAAAAATACGGTGGTTCTGAGAGAGTTATTTGGGACTTATGCCGAGAACTTAGCGCACTCGGCAATAAAGTTGTGTTGGTTGCCCCTCAAGGTACATCTTGCGATTTTGCTCATGTTGTTGAGCATGACTTTGCCCGAAATATAATGGACTCGATACCAAAAGATATTGATCTATTACATTTTTATTCAGACATACCTAAACAACTCGATATTCCTTATATTTCTACGCACAATGGCAACTCTAGTCATGATGAGACTCTAGATATCCAAACTGTATTTGTCTCTCATAATCAGGCTTTTAGGCATAGTGGTGATTGTGTAGTTTACAACGGACTGGCACCTTGTGAAGCTAATTTATCTCTTGAAAGAAATGGATTTCATTTCCTTGGGAAAGCAGCTTGGAGGCGGAAAAATGTTAAGGGTGCGATTCGTTGTGCTCGCCAAGCGAAATCTGGAAAGATTGATATTTTAGGTGGTACGCGATTAAATTTTAACATGGGTTTCAGGTTCACACTTGATCGAAATGCCCGCTTTCATGGAATGGTTGATAATTCTAAGAAATATAAAGTTATGGAAACTTCTAAAGGCTTAGTCTTCCCGGTTTGCTGGAATGAACCTTTCGGTCTTGCAATTATTGAAAGTCTTTTTTCAGGTTGTCCGATATTTGGAACTCCTTACGGTTCTCTACCTGAATTAGTTTCTCCTGAGGTTGGGTTTCTTTCATCAAGTTCAGATGAGTTAGCAGAAGCGATGAAAGAATCTCAACAATGGAAGCCTCAAGTTTGCCGAGATTATGCTGTTGAAAATTTTAATTCAAAAAAAATGGCACAAAATTATTTAGAAATTTATGAGCGGGTTTTAGCAGGAGAAACCTTGAATAAAGAACCGCCATCGCTTAAAAAACCTGAACCTAAATTACTTCCATTTAACTAATTTTATCATTTTTGAATGAACACGGAAATTAACTTAGAGGATTTCCATGAAGATATTCTTTGCAAAGCCATGCGTGGGTTGGGCATAGGTAAGAATGAAATGGCAAAAAGAGTTGGTTTTAAGAAGTCAGATATTGATGGGATTCTGTCCGGAGGAGTGAACAAAAGTTTAATATGTTTAATGGCTGGTGAATTGAATTTGGATACTGAAAAGTTGATTCGTTCTGCTCACCGGGAATGGAGCCCTGCCCCTCTGGATATTCGAGAGCTAAAACAGTTCAATCTTCCTTTTGGAGATATGCTGGTAAATGTTTATGTGATTTGGGAGCAAGCTTCGAAAAATGCATGGGTGTTTGATACTGGACCTATGGCCCAGTCGGTTTTGGATTTTATTGAAGATGAAGGCTTAAAGGTTAATGCCATTTTCCTTACCCATACCCACCGTGACCATATTGCCTGCTTGGATGAATTGAAGGAGAAAACGGGCAATTCCACCGTTTATGTGCACGAACTAGAGGCACTTTATGGATGTGAATCGATTACTGAGGGCTTTTCTTATAAATGTGGCTCCCTTTCATTAAATGCCCTGCATACTCATGGGCATGCATTGGGTGGGATGACCTATGTGATTGATGGCCTTGATAGACCGGTTGCCATCGTTGGCGATGCGATATTTGCCGGTTCTATGGGAGGTGGTATGGTTTCATACGAAGATGCTTTACGGACGAATCGGGAAAAAATTATGACATTGCCAGAGGAGACAATTCTATGTTCAGGGCATGGCCCCATGACTACGGTGCAGGAGGAAAAGAAAAACAATCCGTTCTTTCCTGAGTTTCACTAGAATCTTATCTCGATTGCAGGCGAAAGTCGTCTAGTCCTGACTCCCTGCAGAGATCAACAATCTTAGTAACATGCTTTAAGGGGACATTTTCATCGGCAACCACCAAAACGGCAGGCTTTCGCGGTAGGGAGGCTGAGGATTTCATGACTTCCCCAATTTTTTCGAGGCTATCTTCATTACCATTTAGAAAATATTCTCCCTCCTTGGATACAGAAACTACAAGTTGATTGGTTATTTTGTTTGATCCCGCGGAATCGATCTTAGGTAGCTTTACATTCAAGGCCCGAAGGTCCTGAAACTGCATACTGGTTAAAAAAAAGAGAATGAGTACCATAAGAACATCGATCAGCGGAATTACATCCACCCTGGGCATGTTTCTCCGCTTTGGACGAAGGCTCATCTGATTACATCTGCTGGTGGTTTTTTTCGTTCTGTCGCGTCGATTAGTCGGGCTGTCAACCAGTCAAGGGAGGCTGCGCGTTTATCGAGCACTCTTTGTAGGTATGAATTGAAAAATATGGTCGGTAGAGTAATTGCAAGTCCAGCCATTGTGGTAAGTAGCGCGAGTGAAATACCCTGGGAAAAAAGTGAGTGGTCAACATTCCCACCAGTTGGCAACTGGGAAAAAACCTGAACGAGTCCAGTAACGGTTCCAAGTAAGCCAATTAATGGTGCTCCAGCAATAATCACATCCAATAAGAACATACCTCTTTCCATGGCGGCAATTTCTAAACGAGCGTACGCTGTGACAGTCTCATCTGAAGCTTGTTCCTTGACAGCTACATGTACAATCCGTTCGGCCGAAGATCCACGCTTCCATTTTTTATCGGGAAATTCTCCTCGCAGCAGTGCTTTTTCAACCTTCCGTGGAAAGGTGACTCCGCGTCTAAGGGAAAATATTCGTTCCAAGGTTATAAATACGGAAAGAACTAGGCAAATACCGAGGGGATAGGCGAAAATCCCCAGTTGTTCATAACCAATTTGTGGGGAGAGGCTTTTTAGTGAGTTTGTTAATTCATCCGGAACTTCTGTTTTTGAGAAGATGTGCAGGTTTAAGTTAGATGAATGCTGGAGCGTTGTCTTTACTGAATAATTACTGGGTAGATCAAACAATGCCCACTGTACATTTTTGTGAGCGTAAACGCCCAAAGGGGTAAAGCCGGTTACGGCATTTCCAAGATTCGGAAAATTTTCTGGAATTAGTGGCTTGGGGGATATCCCTGCCTCGCCGAGGTTGTCAAAAAATATACCGGGCTCAATGTGGTCTGGTTGATCGGGCAAACAGCCAGTGAATAGGAGAAGTAAAAAAAAATTAATAGAAACAAAGAACAAGCGATAGATCATGCTAGTCCAAATTTCTACACATAATTGAGCTGCTTAGCGACTTCTTCTACTTCGGGTCTAGCGGAAAGCAATTCATCTAATGGATCCCACGCACCATTTAGTAGGGAATCTCTGGCTCCTGCACGCATTTCGCAAGGAAATGTGAGGTTGCCTGCACGAACTTCGAGCAAGTCTACATCTACCGTTACTTGCGTTGCTGCATTCGCTTCAATCGATTGGGCAAGGGATGCACGGTTTTCCGCATCCATGGATACGCATGGAATGCCAAGATTTATGGAATTACCAAAGAAGATTTCAGCAAAGTTCCCAGCAATGATTGCCCGGAAGCCTGCGCGATAAAGAGATTGTGGGGCGTGTTCCCGGGAACTGCCACATCCAAAGTTTTTTCCCGAAAGCATGATTGAAGAACCGGCGAATCGTTCTTCGTTAAGGGAATGAATTTTTTCCTGCCCTTGTTCATCATAGCGGACATCGTGAAAGAGGTACTCCCCTAGCCCATCAAAGGTAACACACTTCATAAAACGTGCCGGAATGATGCGATCGGTGTCAATATCGTCTCCTGGTACATAGACCGCGGATCCGCTAACTCGGTTAATTTTTGCAAGAGGCATGATCTTGAAAGAGTAAGGGTTGGTTAATTCTGGAAAACTTTTCGGGCATCGGTCACTTTGCCAGCGATGGCAGCAGCAGCAACCATTACCGGGCTCATTAGCATAGTTCTTCCGGTTGGGCTTCCCTGCCTGCCTTTAAAATTTCGGTTGCTTGAACTGGCGCACAATTGATCACCGATTAGCTTATCAGGATTCATTGCCAAACACATGGAGCAACCTGCTGCACGCCATTCAAAACCTGCATCGATAAAGGTTTTATCCAGCCCTCTTTCAACTGCCATTTGACTGACGATTTGCGAACCTGGAACAACGATTGCGTGTACGCCATCTTTTACTCTGTGTCCCTTAAGATGCTTCGCGACTTCTTCTAAATCTGAAATTCGGCCATTGGTGCAGGAACCGACAAAAGCAACATCAATGGGTGTACCTTCGATAGGTGCCCCCGGAGTAAGTTTCATATACTCTAGTGCTTCAACAGTTCCCGCTTTATCATCCTCCCCTACTTTCTCTGGAGATGGGATAGATTCATCAACTCCTATGGCTTGTCCGGGATTAATCCCCCAGGTCACTGTTGGGGGGATTTCATTGGCATCGATGCTGATAATATCGTCGTAATCACATCCCTCATCCGATGCAAAAGCATGCCAGCTTTCGACCGCTTTTCCCCACTCATCTCCCTTGGGGGCATAGGGGCGACCTTTGATATATTCAAAAGTAGTTTCGTCCGGATTAACATACCCTGCCCTGGCACCTCCTTCAATGGACATATTACAAACAGTCATCCTTTCCTCCATGGTAAAACGATCAAAGACATCGCCTGCATATTCGTATGCATATCCCGTGCCTCCGTTAACACCAAGTTTTCGAATGATGTGCAGAATAACATCCTTTGCGTAAACTCCTGGTGCAAGGTTTCCATTAACCTCGATACGTCGAACCTTGAGCTTGCCAAGTGCCATAGTTTGGGTTGCCAAAAGGTCGCGAACTTGCGAAGTCCCGATTCCAAACGCAATTGCCCCAAAAGCACCGTGTGTGGAGGTGTGTGAATCTCCGCAGGCAATCGTCATGCCTGGTTGAGTTAAACCCTGTTCGGGTCCAACTACATGGACAATTCCTTGCTTTCCTGTGGAAACATCAAAGAAAGTAACGCCAAAGTCATCACAGTTTTTGCGCAGTTCTTTGATCATGGCATCTGCCAATGGATCAGAGTATGGTTCGCTTAATTCATTGGTCGGTACTATGTGATCAACAGTGGCGAAAGTACGTTCGGGATAGCGAACTGGTAAATTTTTTTCACGCAGCATACCAAAAGCTTGCGGACTGGTAACTTCGTGAATCAGGTGCCTGCCGACAAATAGTTGTGTCTGACCGTTGCTTAAGTCTTTTACAGAGTGGGTATCCCACACTTTTTCAAATAAATTCTTAGGTTTCATAAATCCAAAGACAAGAAGATAAGAATAGCAGTGAAAACGGCAAGCTAGTAAGGGTGCCTAAACTTAAAAAAGGCTGAACGCTAAAAGCTAGTTAGAGTAAGCTTGCCTCATCCGTTTATGAAAAGGACTTTTGGAGGAAGCATCTGCACTCGGACTTTCCGCCTGAACATGCAATTTACGGAAATTAGAAGTATTTTCTGCCTGTTGAGACAACACATTTGTTATTCTTGATTGTATTTCAGGAGGGTAATTAGAATTGGTATCCTCTTTAGCTCTCAATAAGAGATCCATACTTGAATCCTTTTGGTTGAGAATTTGCTCAACCGTATTTAAATCTCGTGCGGAGATAGCTTGTTGTTCAGCGAACAAAAGATTTTGATGTAATTCCAATGCTTCAAGCAATTTTTCGTAAGGAGGAATGCTCATGGAACCTCTTAAGCTTGCAAAGATATAGAACCTGGTTGTGAACCAGTCGATGAACTGTTTTCTGGATTTTGTGTCAGCATTTCCGCCCAAGCCTCGCGTAGTTCAGATATTACTTTGTCCGATTCAATAACCTTTTGAATATCTTTATTTAGGTTTGCCTGCTGTAAGTTGGTAAGAACATAGTCGTAAAGCCTGTAAAGAGTACCCGGAAGATCACCCGGTACGGTCATATCTAATGACGATTGAAGTTCAGTCACAATATTTTGTGCCCTAATTAGGTTATTATTTATTCCTTCGTTCTTTTTAATCATGTCCTCTTCTTCCCAGGCACTTTTGGCTGAAGAAGTAAAGCGAAGATAACCATCGAAGAGCATTAACACCAATTTGCCCGGGCTTGCTGTTTTAACAGACTGAGCCTTATAAGATTTAGCTACCTTTTCGTAAGACTGCACGGAAACTTAGATTAAAGTTGTTCTTCGTCAACAATCTTGCCTGCAAGGAGATCGAGACTGTCATTGGTGAGCCAATTGGGATCGTCTAATAAGGTGCGTGCTCTCTCTAATACATCAGGACGCACATCATCTGAGGAATCGGCTGCTTTGTGGGAAAGTTGAGAAATATTAGAGATTTTAACTGCAATTTCGTCACTAGATGATGGTGAACTTGACAATACAGACTTCGAATTCGAAACATAAGGCCCATGGTTAATGTTGGGGCGAATATGTAATTTATCTGGGGTGATTCCTTCCATAAATGTTATTGAAGCTTAATTTGTGCCATATGGCTAATTTATGCAAATACTTAATTTTCAACGATTCGGGAGAGTCGAAAATAATGTGTGAGCAACAAATTTACTGAAAAGCCGAGGTGATTGAAGGATACTGCTCGATGTTTTTTCGGATAATGCTTGGACATGGTTTCCTCGTTGGTAGAGATTGGCCGCAACCATGACAGAGGCTTCCCCTGTATCAATAGTTTCATCAATTGCCCACATAAACTCACCGGATTTGAGGTCCACTAACTTGGCCCGAACTCCCAGAGAGAGGGGGCGATATGCTTTATAGGAATGAAGATCAATAAACAAAACTCCATTAGCACCAAACTTTTCAACTAAGATTTTGAGAAAGTTATCTGGAAGTGCTTCGGAAGAACTTAGGCGCTCTTTACCGAAAAAATCTTTGCAAAACTTGGTTGAGACACTCATGGGTTCAAATACGCCAAATTTGGACATTTCTTTAACAAATACATCATCTCCAAAGGTGAGAACTGGTGAGGATGGATCAGAATGATAGCATGGCATTACTGCAACCCGATTAAAATAAGTGGGCAGGCGCTCAACTGGATATAAGTTAGTCGGTTTATAAGGTTCAGCTTCTGCGATTATCTTTTCCTCTTCAAATTTTCTGCAACTTGTAGAAATGAAAATAAAAAATGCGTAGGAGAATAATGCTAAAATTTTCATTTCTTATTTTTTGTTATTATTAAACGCACCTTCCAGGGTTTGCATCTGAGAGTCCATTTTGGACTGCATCTCTTCCATTCTCATGAAGCCATCACTAAGTATTTTTTCGCGAGACTCCAAATACTTATCGATGTTAATAATCTTTTCATCTATTCGGTCGTTTTGCGATGCAATGCTGTCAAGAAATGCTTGGTAAGCTCCTTTGTATCCTGTTTCGCTATCGCCGCTTAAGAAGTTCCCAATGTAATCATTTAGCGATTGTGTAATGCCTTCATAATTACGATTTGTTTCCGTGATTGTATCGTAAGCATCTTCGACCAAAGGTTCACTAAATAAGGCAAAAACTCGATCGGGGTTATTTTCCAGTTCTTCCATCAATAATGAAGAATCCTCAATTTTGATCGTGTTAGAACCGATGCCGAAATCCAACCCAATGTTGGTCATTCTAAAGATACTGAAGGAAGGAGTAGTACTGGACCAGCTGCTAGAAGTCCCGTCCCATTCAAAATAACCAACTTCACCGGATGGGTCCTGGTTGAGTACTTTAATAATGTAGCCATCGTCTGATGTGCTAAGGCCAAGTTGTGTAGCAATCGCGTTTATTTCGTCATTTGCTGCATTGTTAGAGCTTACGGTAAGATTTGAATTGTCCACTGTTGTACCACTTTCTGAGTGCGGCGTTGAGTTCCCGAAGAACTTTCTTCTTAGTTCGCTCCCTAGACGACTAATCTCTTGATTTCCAGTAAACCTACTAGATGTAACTTCGTCCCCATCCTGATTGACAGTGGTAAGGCTAGATATGTACTCCTGGGCGTCATTAAATTCTTCGACAAGTTTTTTAATTGCACCCTCAGCAGCTGATGCATCCTTGCTTACCTGAAATTCGATTGATGCCCCAAGGGAGACTTGAGCAATGTCAAAGGAAATTCCAGCAAAGCCATGTTCAGAAGAGGAAAATTCTGTGCGGTTACTATATACTAAATCTCCACCATTTACTCGGATAGATGAGTTTTCGCCAATTTCAGAACTCATTGACCTAGCTACTCCCTCAATTACCTGTAACCACTGTTCACTTTCTGCCGATGGGGGCTCAGTCGGGTTGTCAGACATTGCTTGCCATTTTGTCCCATCAGCTGAAATCTCAACAAAATCTCCTTTTGTATAATTTGCAAGGTTTGTATTATCGTATTCGGTCGCAATAGACTTAGGTGCTGCTAATCCCATCAGTGCGAGTATGTTTCCTGAACCACGATTTGCACTCGATATACTGTCCCAGTCTTCACTTTCGTGCATGACAATACCAACCGTACCAGTTCTTTCGTTTCGAGCAACAAAACGGTCACCGACTGGATCGTAGTACATGAAGACATTTGCACTGGAGTCATTAACGCGGTTAATAATATGGGCTAGAGAGTCATTATTTACATCATAATCAATACGTACTGCCCCCTCACCTTCCCCAATAAAGAAGTTCCCCATTCCTGAGGTAAGGCCTGCAAAAGCGCCTGCAAAATTTGCATTTGCTAAGGATACTGTCATATCAATAGATCCAAGGGCGTAATTGCTTTCCACTTGCCCGGATTGAGGATCCCCAAGAAGTTTCATTGACTGTAGAAAGTTCGAGGAATCTGTGGATGAACCAAGCACTAAAAGATTAGTTGAATCATTTGCGGATATCCCTGTATCTAACAGCATCTTGTCAGAGTCTGTATCATAAGAAATAGTAACACCACTTGAATCACCTTCTGGGTTTACACCACTAACACCGCTATCGGTGGTATTTATTTGATCCATCAACTCTTGCAGGGTCATATCTGTCGAACTTATGTTGAATGTCTTACCAGATATAGTGAAGGTACCTGTAGTTATTGGGGAATGAAGAGGTAGATCACTTAATTTGTCACTGAGATCGATCGGACTAGCGAGCCTTTGACTGGTACGATTCTTTGAGGAAATTTCAGTTGAACTAGCAAGTGATTCGACTGTTATTGAAAAGTTACCAGTAAGGGCACCAGTAGATGCATTGGCCACGAGTCCAGAATTCGAGTTTTTGATATGCACTGAACGGGCGTTAAAGAGTGACTCATCCTGTAGTGCGGATGAAGCACTCTTGAGGGAGTCGAGTTGGCTTTTAAGCACTCCAAGATCTGAAACCTTGGCCTCATTTTCGGATTTTTGACTTTCTAGTCGCTTCTTTGGGATAGCTTCAAGTTCGAGTAGTTTTTGGACAATGGGTTCCCAATCCATGCCAGAAGCTAAACCTGTAAGTCTTAAATCAGAACCCATTTCTTAAAAATCCTCAATCAAGGTTAAAGGAAAATGGAAAACTTTGAACGTGTGTGCACACATGTGAGGAGCATGTTTTGTGCCATACAACTTAAGTACTCAAGTTAATCAGCTGCAATTTTTATGGGAGCAACAGTAATTTTTTCATCCATTAGGGCAAGTAACCAATGGCAACCTTCAGATAAGGCCCAATAATATTCTTTGTTTTTTTGAATTGCGGTCCAGTTTTTATTTGGAAAATCAATATCCCTTATCACTCTTTTGTAAATAGCAAGTTCACCCTTGGTTTTTCCGTCCAGCAAAATATGCCAGAAATTAGGATATGAATCGACCAGTTTGTTTACTTTTTCTGAAGCTGCAAGTAGTCTGGTAACCGCTTTGTTTCCGGCGTAGTTTGTTCCGGAAAACTTTTCCGGTAGCATTTCGGTTTTAATTGCTAAACTCAAGGCTTCTTCCAATAATTTCTCTAGAAATTTACGAAGGTCTGCAAAAACATCCACAATTTTAGGTTTTGTTTTTTGCTTATTGAGTAAACAGTTAATTTTGTCAGTAAATAGTTTAGAAGATGTATTGCTCCCAATCCATTCTATAGCAGAGGCATAATCCATATAATCGGCTCCTTTGACCCTGACGCCAGTTGCAGCCAGATTCTTGTACTCAACAGTTTTGTTTTCAGAGATGAATTTCTCAAAAGTTTTAAGATAAACGAATAAGCGCCCCTCCACAATTACTTCGTCCAAAGTATTCCCAGGCAACCTGTGACCATCAAATTTATTGGTGTAATGTCTACCCGAATCGGAATAGGAAGAATCGTCGGTATAATATTTACCATCTGCCCGGACACACATGTCTTGCCCGATAAACATTACTTTTTTACAACCTAATACACGAGATAAGTCCAACACACATCCTGATACTGTTCCCTGCTCCATAATTGGAGTCCCCGGTTTTTCTCCCATATATTCTTTGAGGGTATCTACTATTGGACTAAAAGTTACCCATGACAGGATTCTTCCAGAGAAACGCCGGACGATTTCCGGATAAGCACTAAATGGACAGGCGAGTGGAACCTCGTCGAGGTTAACATTCTGAAAACCTGCCAAGGTAGGTGATAGTGGATCAGCAGTGATTACTAGATGGGGTTTGATCCCTGAATTTATAAGTTTTCGGTAAGGACTATTACTAGTTACAATGATAGCCTTGTCTTGGACTTTCTTAAGGAAATCAATGGATTCATCTAGGGAGGGGCCTGCTCCTACAACTATGAAGGGTATATCCTCAAACTGTCCAGCTAGTTCCCCTACATCGGGGGATGTAGCCATATGAGGCATATTTTCAAAGGTATTCTTTTGTAAATTTATGCCAGTCCGTAGGTTAACCTCCATTAAGGGGCGGATTACAAGATATTGCCGAACCATTTCATTACGTGTTTTATCGTAATAAGCTTCATCCAGGCAGTGTAACGGAGAGAATATCAGGCTATTAACTTCAGATAGCCCAAGCATGGCGGCTGCTTGTAGATCTTTGAAGAAATCATCATCGGGCTCTCCTGTTCCTAGTAAAAAACGGTCGTTGGTTAGAAAATCTGAACAATCGAACCTGGAGAAGGTGTTTCTGAGTAAAGCTGGGTCTTTTTCGGCAACCATCAAGAATGTGCCTCCTCCTGAGTGTTTCAGGAAATGGCGTACCTGGGAACCATCTCCTAGCCCCGACAGGGCGTATAGGGATTCTTTCTTGAGGGGGAGGTTTTTAAACCATTTCTCGATCAGCTTTTCTTTATTACCAGTGCCATAAGTTGGGAAGGTCTTCTCTCCTCTTACCGTTTGCAATTCGGTACTGCTTCCCGAATCAGTATATTTGAAATGAATTGGAGCAGATTGGCCCGAAGCCAATATGCGGTCTAGGACAACTGGAAACCGAGCCCGTAATATGGATAAATTAACCTTAAGCATTTGATGTTTCGTCTGTTACTTTTTCGGTTTCTGTCTTTAAGTATGGTATTATATCTTCATCAAATAACTTGATGGTCTTTTTAAAAAGAGGGATGAATCCATTTTCTAATTCGACTGAAAGACCTGCCGGGTCAAAGTTCTCAAAGGCAGCAAGCAAGTTAGCAAGAGTTACAGCCTGATCTTGAGCAATCTGTTCAAGCCCAGTCCTCCACGGGGGAGAGTAGGATTGAGCATAGGGACTTACATGATCAATAAGATCGGCAAATGGTTGAATCTTCTGGATGAATGCATCCATCTGTTTAAAGACTTCTGACCAAGGTGTGGTTAGAATGTTTAATTGGTAGGCCGTTATAGAGTCCCCTAAAGTGTTCATTTGATTGATGAAATCAATCGATAACCGGAGGGTTATTTCATCATGGGAAAGGCTCTCTGCCTCAATCAATTCAAAGGATTTAGCAAAAACACCGCTTTGTAGTGCGTCTTTGCCGTCGACGGTAAACTTGACCACAGACCGCCTTTGCTCAGCAAACGCACCCATGAGCAATTCATAAATGTGCGAAGGTTCATTTGGGATTCCTTCTTGGAATACGACTTCCTCATTATCTGCCAATACCTTGGGCATTGTTTGACCATGGCATTTATCGAGTACTTCATCAATGCAAAATGCCCATCACGAAAAAGACCTTTTTCTTCATCGTTTTGCTAATGATCAGTTTGATTTAACCATTTTAATAAAAAAAAAAGTAAATATTTTTTATATCCTAAACACATGAATATCATGTATATGTGAAATTTAGGTTTGTTGATTTTAAGAAATATACGATTTTTTCCTAAAGTGCCATGTGCCTTGGGCGACTATTCATGGTGTCGACGACAAGGAGGTCAGCGACAAGGGATTCGAAACCCTTCTCAACAAAATCGAACAGGGCTTCAAGGACGATGCCTAATTAAATAAGTCAAGGAGGACTACAATGAGTATAACGATAAATTCAAATCTGGCAGCGACAAGTGCTTCGCTGAGTATGAAACGGGCAGGCGAAAGACTGTCTAAAAGTTTAATGCGTTTGTCCAGTGGACAAAGGATTATCTCCCCCGCAGATGATGCTGGCGGACTAGCAGTTGGTATGAAACTGCAAAGTAGTTTACGCAGAGCCACTGCATCTATGCACAATACACAAAATGGGATTTCTTTCCTGCAGATGCAAGACAGTGTATTGAAGATCGTGGGTGACATAGTGGACCGCATGTCCGAGCTCAAATCTTTTTACAACGATATTTCCAAAAACGACAAAGATCGTGAAACATACAATCACGAGTTTCACGAACTTCAAAAAGAGCTAAAATCTCTGAAGGGACAAAAGTTTAATGGAGTCTCATTGTTTGCCACACTCGAACCGGATAACAACCCGCTCAAAATCATTACCTCAAACGACGGTAAGGGCGAGCACATCGAGCTCAATCGCTTAGGCCTTTTTGAAAATATGAAATCAAGGTATGGAGCAGACGGAGAACTCAATACCGGTTCAAGTGGTTCATTCAGGCAATTAATTGGTGATTTTATCCGTGATGGCGGGTCAACTGATGCCAACCCTGGGCACACATCGATGGACTTTGCAAAGGGTAGTGTTGTATATAAGTCTGGTGGCTTGGCTAATGACTCAGGGTATTTTATGGCCCTTACGGACTTAAAAGCTGGCGTTAAAATTGCAGATACCGCATCTCCAACCACACAATGGATTCGGATTGCTGATGCAAAAGGTAAGGGATTTGCCGAGGCTTATCCCTCCTCACCTGAGTTTGACCCTTACAGCTTAAAATATAATTCCAACGGAGATAAAGTAGCCTACCTTAAAGATGATATAATAAAGGTACCCGCTCATTGGGCATCTTCGGGCAGTTATCTTTTCCTTAAAGCAGAAGTTGATGTTCCTCAAGGTATGACGCTTAATGATATTTTTAACCTGGGCACGGATGGTAAGATGTCAAATATTGGTGACGGTAAATATTTTAGTTTCGTTGGTGAGGACAAATTCGATGGAGCTAAGCCCACAACTGAGTACATCCGAGCTAATATCAATCACCCACAGCCGACCTACCAGTCGGTTGAGCAAGCTGGTGGCGCATCTATCTCCGCAGCTAATTTGATTGCATTATTGGAAGCAAATGCAGCTAACAACTACACGCCTGGACACTTGAAGGTTTCAATAAATAATATCGGAACCATTGTTGCTCCATCATTTAATTGGGATCTATCAAAATTTAACGATCTCTCCAGTTATAACCATGGAGATATTGTTTTCGGTGATGTTTCAATTTTTCAAATGAACTCCAATGTAAAAGGATCATGGGGTGCAGGAAGTTATAACACTGGAGATTATGTTCAGTACGATGGTAAGTGGCATAATGTAGTCGGACTAAACGGTGCGAGTGCATCCGACCGGCCTTGGAATCCTGATGATAGTAGTTCAACAGTTTATACTAACAAACCTTACAGCACTGGTGATGTGTCCAAAACCACAGATCCAGCCAACCTCAATCAAATCAGAGTAGCTACAGGTATAATGAATGGGGAATATGATTCCGGGAAAGGCTACTCAAACGGTGATGTAGTATGGGAGAATGCGGAATTTATTAAGATTGCAAGCCAGGGTGCAGCAGATTCACTGTCCGATTCATGGTCAGCAGGAGTACACCTCGCAGGTGCAGTAGTGAAGCACCAAGATGTACTTTATGAGCGGACTGGTGCAGATACCACTTTTGCAGATGGGAACCCACTTGATAATAGTGCTGGTTGGACAGTTCGTACTTCACTGAATGCAATAATAACCGCTGGAAGTGCTACTATTGCTGCTGATTTACAATCTGTTACTAATGATGTTGCAAACGAGGCACGAGGAGTGGCAAACACGGGTCTTTACCTGAAAGACTCACCTTTTCAAGCTTATGCCACAGATGGAACAACTTACATAGGCGATCCAACAGTTGGAAATACTGGTACCACAGAAATTACTGATTCTTACAGAAACTTAAATAATTCAAAGTACTGGTCCCAAACCCACTACGGGGCACTCGAGGGACTTACTGTCAATACAAGTTATCAGTATGGTGACAATATTCATTATCAAGGTAAGAATTATGTATATGTTTCTCAATTGTCCTCAGATCATCATTCTTTCTTAGATGGTGCTGACCCTGCTTCGGGTTACACCGAGTTTGATGTCTTGAAGAGAATGGGTGCAGTTATTGAATTACCTATGTATGTAGACACAGTTGCTGGGGGCGGACAGAATGTACCTGCCGGAGTCTATTACAAGCCTGGCCAAAACCTTGAATTTGTTGATCGTCTCTCTGCAACTGGTGATGTCCGTACTGCCGGAGCAGAGCGTCGTACCGACGCACCCCTGCCTCCCGGAGATGAGATCTTTGGATCAGCTGATGATCAGTTTTATGGCGGCTTAAATTCCGGAAACGATGGAATATTCGGTACAGCTGATGATTATTATGCCTCTACTGTCGATCCAAGCGTAGCCAAAAGTGGGGGGCAGTTAGATGCTGATGCAGACAACAATAAAGATCTCCTCAATACCTCCAATAGTTTGGCAGATTTTAGTGTGGCTGACTTTGTGGACTACATTCAAAGCGTGGCAAACTTCCGTGCCGTTAATGGAGGTACCATGTCGAGGCTCAATTATGCAACTAACATGCTGGAAGAGAATAAAGTAAATCTCCAAGCAGCCACCAGTCGCATAATGGATGCAGATATGGCGTTGGAAGCTTCCCGCATGGCTCAACAACAAGTACTACTGCAAGCCTCAGCATCGATGGTAACACAGGCTAACCAATTAAACAGTATAGTCCTATCTCTATTGCAGTAAGTTCTAATCGTCAGGATCAAAGCATTAATCAACATTCAAGGAGTTAAAGGAGAAGTGAAAAATAACACTCGTTACAATTTAAGTTTCGTAAGTTTTTTAGCACGCAAGGCTAATCGGTTGTCTTCCGTTGAGTATGGGAAGTTCAATACTCAACGGGAAAAGACTAGCTCCCCTACCCCCTCCTTCATTGCAAATGCTTCATGCTTGAGCTCCGAAATCAAGTGCGAGAGTGCTGGATGCCGCAAAGATGATCCTGTCGTTTTGGTTTCTCCAGTAGTCGGGTTCGGTCAAGTAATCAAGAAATGCAACCTGCTCTCCTATACATCATTATTTCGACACTTAGAAAGAAATTATAAAAGATGAATATTCAATTAAATACAGTTTCAACTAGATTCAGTCATGGTACAAAAAATAGCCCGCCACTGGATCGCGCACACTCACTCGAAGGAACAGATACAATGCCTGTCCCTTCCTCAGCAAACCTCGAGCCTAATCCGCTTTCCAACAAAATGGCAGTGGTCAACCTGGAGGCAGCCTTAGCAACCTGGAAAACTTTTGAAAACAAAGCAGTACAGGCAGCCAGTCGTTCGTATCGGTTTAACCTTGCTGATAATCTCCGTATCTCACCATCTCGAACCGGTGGTTTGCCAGGAAGTCTACTGCATCACTTGTTTGCCCCTGGCACTTGATTATCAAGTAATTGCTGAAGCCCCTTAATCTTATCTTTTAGTCAACAGTATCTACATTCAAAAGATTTCCAGAATATTTGTTAATTATTTACTAAAGTTTACCTAACATTATCCGACTATATATTATTATAGAACAATTTATGAAAATTTATTTTAAAGAGTTTACTTACCCAAGTGATCTAATTTCACATAGGGGAGGAGCTTATTCACCAGCTACCCAACTTGGTGGATATATTGAGCCGGTCGGGAGTTTCTCCGTGAGGTCGGCTCAGTCACATGAGGCTTCATTCGTCTTCCCAAAGAAAGGAGAGTCATGAAGGACAACCTATCCAATTCCGGACCTACTTCAGGTATGCCTTTTCTTCTTGCTCAGTCTACTCATCAACAGGTCAAAGCCCGCCCGAAGCTTGAAGGTTTTGCCAAGGTGTTGGCTGGCGGTCGAGTTGTAGGACTCAAGCGCGAGGCCCCATTTGTTGATCGGATGATCGGTTTTGACTTGGGTTCTTCTAGGAAGACTTCAGTACCCAAACCAGTTGAGCAATTAATATTGGAGTCTGTGGCGACCAACCTCGAAGCTGGAGTCAAAATGCTTGATAAACAAGAACTGGCTCTCGCTCAAATGGGCGGAAGGCTTTCTGAGATTGCCCTAGCATTAAACAGGGCACGTGAAATTCCCCAGAGTCGGGAAGAAAGCCAAGTTCTCTTTGAGCGTGCCAGAAATGATCTGCAAAAATTATCCAAAGAAACTTTTGACCATACTGCCTTGTTCTCTATGGGTGCCTCAAAACCAATCGTAGTTGCGGTTCCCTCAAAGAATAAATGGCTGGGACTAAGTATAGACCGTTGTGACTTAGCGAAGCCTGGGCTCCAGTCTATTGATCGTGGGAAAGTCAGTCCTTGTGCTACTGGTCTGCTACTTGACCCTGAGTCGATATCACGAGCGTTCGACGAATGGCGAAGGCATTGTGCATCTAACCGTTTGCAATGGAATTTAATCTACGATCGTTGGCAGGGAATAGTAAGTACGCTTAAGCATTTCCTTGGTGGGCGAAGGTGGATGGCACCTCCCTTTCCTGATGATGCAGACAAGGGCCCACTTAGTCGCCCGCACTTAGATAATTAATTTTTATTTAACCTCATTGTAATATGTCTCTAAACTTAAGTACAAACTTAGCAGCAAACCGTGCTGGCCTCGATTTATCGAAAGCAAGTGATGCGTTGCGAAACAGTTTGAATAAGCTTTCCTCCGGCAAAAGAATCGTAAACTCATACGACGATCCAGGTGGAATGTCGGTGGCCTACAAACTTAATTCAAGGCTCCGCAGAACAGAGGCAGTTCGTCACAATGTGCAAAACGGTATTTCTTTCCTCCAAGTACAGGATGGTGTCCTAGGTTCTGCGGGTAACATCGTGTCTCGAATGTCGGAGTTAAGAACCATGGCTCAGGATGTTACCAAAAATACCTCTGATATTGAAAATTATTCGAAAGAGTTCCTGGAACTTCAGAGGCAACTTTCTCAGATGTATCGTGAGAAATTTAATGGGGTAAGTTTATTTTCTAAAAGTAGTGCATCTGCTGTATCACCTCCAACTAGTCCAGTTTTCAATAAAGGCTCAGAGTTAGATGAACATGGAAATACCCTTACCAAATTCTCTCGCACTATTTACACGCACGATAGTGGGAAGATAGATAATGGAAATGTATCCATTGGTGCCACCAACTTTGAAGATGTGTTCAACCTGGGTTCACTTGATAAGCGTTATGTAGCAAATTTTAGTGGTGATTCATCAAACCTATCTAACCCAGATGGTTTGAATGCGATCAACTATCCTACTGAAGCTACAATTTTTACCAATGATGGATTCCTTTCTAGTATCCTTTTTGTTTCGATGGGCCAATTTACTTCTGTGATTGAGCGCATTGCCGATGCCCGTGCCGAAAACGGGGCTGAGCAAAGCCGGCTTAATATGGTGGATGAACTCCTTGCTACAAACATGACTAACCTCGAAGCCGCACACGGTCGAATTATGGACGTGGATGTGGCCTTAGAGTCTACCAGATTTGCACGCCTCAATGTCATGGTTCAGGCCTCTTCATCCATGGTGGCCCAAGCGAACCAACTATCCAGCATCGCCTTAACATTACTCGGCCGCTAATCCCCAATTCCAATATTCAAATTTCATCATTAATCCTTTTTCAATTTATAATTATCCATGCGCATAGATAACCATATGGCAGGCTTTCGCCCACCACCGCCCAAGTCTAAAAACAAGGGTATGGCCAGTTCCGACTTGTTGCCTGTAGGTTTTATGCCTGGCAGGGCAAATCGTTCTTCATTACCTCAAGACGATGGTCCCAGAGAAGAGGACGCGAGCCGAGGTTCTGCACGCCAAATGGTACATAAGCGAAACAAACTTGAACAGGCGGCTTATGCGCTAACGACCGGTGACACACTCTAAATTTTTTATGATCTTCCAATTCTTTAAATTCAACCGATCACAGAGTCATTCTAATAGGTCAACTGCAGGTGCTTCATCAGCACATAAGCATGGCCTCAATAGATCGAATGCACCCTATTGTCTTTTCTAAACATGCTCATCGAACTTTCACAGTTTAAGAGTACTTAAACATTTATTTCCCTTATAATAATCCATGAATCCAACAGCTAGTTATCTCTATGGCAGCCGTCATTTTACACCTTGGGCTTTGCTCGATTTTGTAAAATTGATCTGTTACCTGCGATTTTACCACCCAGGCTCTTCTTGTCGAAAGTTCAACATCCCTTGGAGTCATGTTAACCATTTCTATTCTATGCCCGATCCTCGCGGTTCTTTAAAGCAGTGAGAGTATCGGCGACTAATTTAACTCAGACTTTTTAAACGCTTAACGACTAACTTAAATCAACAATAATATTCTACCGACATTGTAGATCACTAGATCTCAAACAAGTCTGGTCTAAAACTATTTAATACTAATTTTATCTCTTCCATAGGTGCTGTGCTACCGCCTACGCCACCCAATTCAAATTAATGAAATCCTATTGTTAACTAAATTTACAATTATACTTACTATTTACAATGCGTAATCTATCTAAATCTCCCGTTGTGGGGTCGTCCGTCGGCGTACCCTTGCCCCCTCCTATCCATACTTCACGCGGAGTTGGTGTGGTGGACATTTATAAAACTCCCAATTGCCATCTAGCTTCAAGTCAAACTTCATCCTTCTCACAGTTGAGCCGCTCTTCGGTTATGCAAAACAATATTCGGCAGGTATCCTTATTTATGGATGCACAACAGTGTGTGGTCAGGGAATTAATCAAAGAATTTCAAATATTTGTAGGTTATGTCGAACAGTTGCCTATGTCATATGCTGACCAGGATAACTCCGATTCCTGGTCGGTTTATTTAATGCACGCTCAGTCTCTTCATTCCGCAATGAAACAGACTCACCAAGGGAAGGCTTTATTCGGTGATGGAGTATCGCCTCCTGTACGTGTGCACTTGGAGGAAGCCGATTCGGTCGTCCCTTTTAATTTACCTGACCCATCCCTTATTTCGATGATTTCTGTTCGGGCCTTTCTTTCAGGCGTTGCAGATCATAAGCTTCCCAGCGTTGCTTTAGGGAATGCCTGCATGGCGGAATTGCTTAATGCATTAATGGAGATTCAACAAGGCAGGGAGAAATTATCGAGTATTACAAGGAATCTTAAAAGGCCTTTTTCAATTTCTACCACCGCGAGTAAGACACGGGTACAATTATCCCAGGTAACTTGTAAATCCGCTAGTTGGTATGAGAAATTTTTAATACAGATTCAATCTATATTTAGTCCAGTACCACTTTTAAAACAGCGGGGGTAGCCCCCTTGTTTCTAATTACAATGCCTAAACCTCTAACCCTTTCATTGCACACGAAATTTTAACATTTTTCTAACATCGGGGGCCGCCACCCGTTCCACTGGCGGAATCACTCGGCACGGAAGCCGAAAATTAAAACCTATATCAAGGAGGATATAACAATGCCAATAGTAGTAAACACAAACGCAGCAGCAACGACTGCCGCATTCAACCTAAGTAAAAACCACGCAAACCTAAGCAAAAGCTTAGCCCGTTTGTCATCAGGTCAACGTATCACCAGTCCTGCAGAGGATGCCGGAGGCCTTGCCGTAGCTTACAAGCTCGATTCTAGTATGCAGCGCACAGAGGCTGTGCTTAATAATCATCAAAATGCACTTTCTTTCCTACAAGTGCAAGATGGTGCTCTTGAATCAGTAGGCACTATCGTAAGTCGGATGGCTGAACTTCGTACCATGGCCGCAGACATCACAAAAAATACTAGCGATGTGGAAAACTATTCAAAAGAGTTCCGGGAACTTCAGTCGCAATTAAACCAAATTCAAAAGAATAAGTTTAATGGTGTAAGTTTGTTCACAAGCAATCGGGCTGTTGTTGATTCAGTTTCAGCAAGCTATTCATCAGATGGTTCAGCTTCGTATGACTATGTTGATCCAGATGGAGTCACTCAAACTAAAACTTACAATTCAAGGTCATTACAACTACTTACTCACCCATCTGGTATGGCACAAGATGGTTCAATATCTCTAAATGGAGTTAACCTGCAGTTTGTACTTTCACTTGATGATGCCACTGGCGGACCAGGGGTTGGTCAAAGGTATAATAATTTCAATATCGGAGGTTTGGGTACTACATTTTCCGGTGCAAACGCAGATAGTGCTTCTACTGCCCTAGATGTAAGTGGAGGTATATTTCAGGATATTAGTACGGTAAGCATTTATCAGTTTACTCACATAATTGAAAAGATTGCTGACGCGAGAGCTGAAAACGGAGCTGAGCAACAACGTATTCAGTCATCTTATGAATTACACTCGACCAATCTGATTAACCTGGAAGCTGCTCACGGTAGAATTATGGATATTGATGTAGCCTTGGAGTCCACTCGTTTTGCTACGCACAATGTACTCGTACAGGCAAGTGCATCGATGACGGCACAGGCCAACCAATTGTCCCAAGTCGCACTAACCCTTCTGCAGTAACAGACTCTTAGCTATCATTGATTGATTTATCCTGCGTGTAAGCGCAATCAATCATGTTTTTTGTCCGTACTGTATTTCTCTTACCTCTTTCAACCTAGCTGTGCTTGTGGAACCAAGTGCAGCTAGGGACTGAAGGATGGCTAATCGGCACAAATTACAGTCAATCAACAGATCAAGTCCAATCGCTCCATTCAATAACCCAAATTCATTTATTATTAATCCATCCTTTTCTCTACCTATCCAATGAATCGAAATTCTTACAACGAAAGAAGCCCACTGCTTCACGCAAAGTACAGAAGTATTAATTTGCCCACTACTGTTACTTTGTCTTCTGAGCGGTCTTTCTGCCCTAAGCAGACTGCTTCTTTTCAGTACCATTTTTCATCTTACGATAGGTCCAGCGGAACTAGTCATATCATGGACTTCGACAATAAAAGTGAAATTGGGGGAATGAACTTAGATGATCAATCGACCGCCGAAATTTCTACAGTAAGTACAACAAATCATGGCGAAAAGAATCTCCCAACATTCTCAATTACGCTGGAGAGCTTGCAATTAGGGGGAGCTGTAATCACCTGGAAAAGAGGTGTTCAGGATAAAATCCGGTCGTTAAT